>OCSG01001572.1_pt1 | contig 13889 bp, 10 predicted proteins | sample 1538831 | NCBI WGS metagenome assembly OCSG01 (sample SAMN04571729, study PRJEB22368) | human gut metagenome | biome: human gut; material: stool | host: Homo sapiens | place: Luxembourg | collected 2012-09-20 | reverse complement strand
AAAAAGGTGCGGCTGTTGTGAAGAACGATTCAGGTACATCAGGCAGTACTTCAGGCAGTACTTCAGATATGTCAGGAGCCGAGGGCGGTTACGAAGAACCTGTAGAAGAGAATGCAATGCAGGAAGGAGTTCCGGGAACGGAGGAGAGTGCGGATGAATAAAAAGAAAATAATCAAGATCGGCATTCCTGTGGCAGCAGGATGCATCGTTCTTGCACTTGGAATCGGTTTCGCAGTGAAGAACAGCGGAAAGGCTGTTAAAGTAGCTCCTGTCAGCAGTGTGAATTCCGGTGGCTGGTACGATGATAGCGGGATTGCAAGTTACGGAACCGTCACAACGAACCAAAAGCAGGACATTTACGTGGATGATACTATGCCGATCACACAGGTTTACGTGAAAGCCGGGGATACGGTGAAAGTTGGAGACCGTCTTGTGGCATATGACACGACACTTTCTTCCCTGGAGCTTGAGATGAAAGAAATGCAGATTCAGGGGATTGACCTGAACATTCAGAACCTGCAGAAAGAGATCACCCAGCTCAAGGGGACAAAGACCGCGAAGGCAGATACAGGGGCATCCGTCGTGCAGACAAGCGCAGATGGAGAACAACAGCCAACTGTACAGAAGATGAGTGCTGTAAAGACAACCATTCTTAATACATCAAAAGAGGATGAGAATAAAAAACCGGATGGTGATACCTCGAAGGATGATACGACAAAAGATGATACGACAAAAGACGACAACACAAAAGATGATACTTCAAAAGACGATGCTTCGAAAGATGATAATACAAAAGACGATACATCCAAAGACGATAACAAAAAAGACGATGTACCATCTTCCGCAGTCGAGCGTCCATTCCCTGAAGCATTAAAGGGAAAAGAGGTTTACGGTGAGATCACATTAGATTCTGTTCCTTATAATAAAGAAGATGCAGACGGAACAATGGAAAAACCGTATCGTTATCTTTGCGCACCGGGGGCAGCCGTAAATGCACCGTTTATGCTCAAAGTATTAAAAGAGGGTCAAGTGTGTGCCTTTGATGTAGTAGATAACGCAGAAGCGCCGACAAAATTCTTATCCTGTTGGATCCTCGATGGAAAAACAGGACAGGTAGTCATACCGGATCCACAACCAACTCCAGACCCGGAGCCGACTCCAAATCCAGAGCCAACTCCGGAACCAGAGCCAACTCCGGAACCAGAACCAACTCCGGAACCGGATATTTCAGAAGATCCGGTTATCCCAGACACCCCGGACCTCCCGTCAAAGGAAGAAGTGACGAAGCAAATCAAGGAGAAAGAGCAGAAGATCAAAGATTTGGATCTTTCCAGGAGATCCGCTGAACTGGAACTGAAAAAGCTGAAGAAAAAGGTCGGGGACGGCGTGATCAAAAGTACGGTAGAAGGTGTAGTCAAAGAAGCGACTGACGAAGCGTCTGCAAAGAATGAGAACAAACCAGTTGTCAGCGTTGTCGGAGAAGAAGGTTTCTATGTGACCGGAAGAGTCGGAGAGACAATGCTTGATCAGATCAAAGAAGGAATGACTGCGACTGTAATGTCCTGGCAGTCGGGAGAATCCTACGAAGCGACAGTTACAGGTGTTGGCAACTCACCGGTAAGCGATTATTCCACAGGAGAGAACCAGAATCAGTCCTTCTATCCGTTCACGCTCGTGATCCACGGAGACGCAAATCTCTCGAATGGTGAGTCTGTGAATCTGTCGATGAATGGAATTGCAGCAGGTAGTGATGGATCGATCTATCTTGAAAAAATGTTTGTCCGCGAGGAAGGAAACCGCTATTATGTCTACAAGCGGGGCGATAACGGCAGATTAACAAAACAGTATGTAGAGGTTGGCAAAAATATGTACAATTCACTGGAGATCACCTCCGGCCTCACAATGGACGACCTGATCGCGTTCCCTTACGGCAGAGATGTCAAAGAAGGCGCAAAGACACAGGAAGCAGATACCCTGTACGACTATTATTAAGAAGACTGAACAGTATCAAAATGAAAGAGAGTGAGGTGCCATTATGTTAGAAGACATCAGACTGGCGTTTCAGGGAATCTGGAATCATAAATTAAGATCTGCGCTCACAATGCTCGGAATCATCATAGGAATCGGTTCCATTATAGCAATTGTGTCCACGATCAAAGGAACGAATGAACAGATTAAGAAGAATCTGGTCGGTGCAGGAAATGACGCGGTAAATGTACAGCTCTATCAGGGTGACTGGCCGATCGATCTGCAGTATCAGTCACTCCCGGACGGAGTGCCGGAGATCTCAGACGAGACACTGCAGGAGGTCGTTGAACTCCCGGAAGTGGAGACAGCGTCTTTATATCATACAAGAAATGAATACGACGCAGTTTACCGCGGCGCAAAGTCATTAAGTAACAGCGTGATTCTTGGAATTGACAGAAATTATCTGGATGTTTACGGATATCAGGTGACCAAAGGAAGAGGATTAACAGACAAAGATTATTCCGAAGGACGAAAAGTAGCCTTGATAGACAAGACAACAGCGGCAAGTTTATTCGACAATGCAGATGTGATCGGAAGAACGATCGAGATCAAGGGAGAGCCTTTTGTTGTCGTTGGAATGGTTGCAAAGAAAGCAGAGTCCCAGCCGGTGATCAACTCAATGGAAGATTACTACCGCTACATGTCAGATGACCAGAGCGGAAAGATTATTATTCCGGATCAAGTATGGCCGGTCATTTACCAGTATGACGAACCGCAGAACCTGGTCGTGCGTGCAAAAAGTACAGATGATATGACAGCGGCAGGAGAGAAATCCGCAGATATTTTAAATGCTATGCTGACAGTTTCAGATGATACCGTGAAATACAAAGGAGAAGATCTGTTAGAACAGGCAACACAGATCCAGGAGATCAGTAACTCGACAAATCAGCAGCTGATCTGGATCGCCAGCATTTCCCTGTTAGTTGGTGGAATCGGAGTTATGAACATCATGCTCGTGTCGGTTACAGAACGTACCGGCGAGATTGGATTAAAGAAGGCACTCGGAGCGAGAAAGCGCAGAATTCTGACACAGTTCCTGACAGAGGCGGCGGTACTGACACTGCTTGGAGGAATTATAGGTGTTCTTGGAGGAATCGCACTTGCGTACATTATATCCAAAGTCTCAGCAGTTCCGGTAGCAATCAGCGGAGTTTCGATTGTGATCGCAGTGCTGTTCTCCACACTGATCGGTATTATCTTCGGATTGATCCCGTCCGTGAAAGCGGCGAACATGAATCCAATCGAGGCACTTAGACATGAATAAAAAAACAGTGGAAAAAGAAAATACTTGTTTCAATTTCCTTCCATATCTGTTATAGTATGTGTTAATTAAAAGAGTCAGGAGAATCTGAGTGATCGGATTCTCCGTCTTTCTATGCAAAGAGAAAATAGCAATTATTAAAAGGAAAAGAGAAAAGGGGCATGTAAATTTGAGCAGCAGTACATTCGAAGGAAAGAAAAAGACAGAGAACGGAACAAAGAGGCTGATCTTCACAGCAGTATCTATCTTGCTGGAGATCGTCTTCCTTCTCTTTCTGTTCACAAAGGTAAGTGAATACGCAACTATTATTGACTGGGCAACAAGAATCGTGGCAATCTTTCTTGTGCTTGGACTTTACAGCATGGATAAGACTTCATCGATGAAAATGCCATGGATCATACTGATGCTTGCATTCCCGATTCTTGGTGTGAGTCTGTATCTTCTCGTAGGTCTGAACGGAAGCACGAAGAAGATGCGGGCAAGATATGAAGAGATTGATAAAAAACTGCTCCCATATCTTCCGGATAACAGACAGATTCTCGAATGGATGAAAGAAGAGAGTCCGCAGGCGGGGGCAATCGCTTCTTATCTGACGAATTACTCTTGTTATCCGGTTTATCAGAACACAGATGTTACATATTATGATGAGGCGATCAAAGGGCTGGATGCACAGCTGGAAGATCTTTCAAAGGCAGAAAAGTTCATCTTTATGGAGTATCATGCCATCGAAGACGAAGAGGCATGGCAACGGATCCAGACGGTACTTGAAGACCGTGTGAAAGCAGGCGTAGAAGTCCGTATCTTCTATGATGATATGGGATCGATCTGGTTCGTGAACATGGATTTTGCAACAAAACTGAAATCTTTAGGAATCAAATGCCGTGTATTTAACCCGATTCTGCCGGGACTGAATATGTTCCTGAACAACCGCGATCACCGGAAGATTACTGTGATTGACGGAAAGGTTGCTTACACAGGTGGATACAATCTGGCGAATGAGTATTTCAACATCACACATCCGTATGGAATCTGGAAAGATACCGGGATCCGTATGGAAGGAGATGCAGTCAAGTCTATGACAGTAGCATTTCTGGAAATGTGGAATGCAGCCGGAAATGTAAAGTCAAAAGAACTTGTACCGGAGAAATATGTGATCCACTATGCATACCAGGCACAACAGCGTGGTTATGTCCAGCCATATGCAGACAGTCCGCTCGATGGTGAGCAGGTAGGCGAGGAAGTGTATATCAGTATGGCGAACAAAGCGGAGAAATACTGCTGGTTTATCACTCCATACCTGATTATTACAGACGAGATGACACATGCACTCACACTGGCAGCAAAGCGTGGTGTTGATGTGCGTATCATAACACCGGGTATCCCGGACAAGAAGATGGTTTACAGTGTGACCCGTTCCTTCTATCATAATCTGGTTAAGCATGGAGTCCGTATCTATGAGTGGACACCGGGATTCTGTCATGCGAAGATGAGTGTGGCAGATGATAAAATGGCGACCTGCGGAACGATCAATCTCGATTACCGCAGCCTGTACCATCACTTTGAGAATGGATGCTTCCTGGCAGATTGCGACGCAGTGCTGGAGATCCGGGATGATCTGATCCGCACGATGGGAGAAAGCAGAGAAGTGACCGAGCAGTATAAAGAAGGAAGAAGTGCGGGCTTAAGACTCGGACAGCTGATCTTACGTCTGTTTGCGGAGCTGCTCTGATATTATTACTGGTTATACGATGTGCGGACAGCAATCTGATAATATCGTTTGTGGGTTGAATTTGCACGGGATTGATTGTATAATGAACTTGATTGTTGAGAAATTAACAATAGTTTTTTATGAAATGGATGGTCTGCCGGTAGAAGATACTGAACCCGACAGCCGGATATGAACTTTATTTTATGAAGGAGGAATCAACGATGATTACCTGGAACAATTTGGATAAGCTTACTTCTTATCAGGAACTTGAGAAGACAGAAAGTGTAGACCTTGCAGCAGTGATGGCCGGAGAGAACGGAGCAGAGCGTGTGAAGAACTACAGCGTTCCGATGGCAGAAGGATTAGCATACAATTATGCAGCGAAGAAAGTGGATGACACAGTTCTCTCAGCTCTTGAGAAACTGGCAGAAGAAGCACAGCTGACAGAGAAGTTCGAAGCACTTTACAACGGAGAAGTTGTGAACACAGGAGAGAAGCGTCTCGTACTTCATCATATGACACGCGGACAGCTCGGAGATGCTGTTGAGGCTGACGGTGTTGACAAGCGTACTTTCTATGTAGAGCAGCAGAAGAAGATTGCTGAGTTTGCGAACAAAGTACATGCAGGTGAGATCACAAACGGTGCCGGAGAGAAGTTTACAACAGTTGTTCAGATCGGTATCGGCGGAAGTGACCTCGGTCCTCGCGCAATGTACCTTGCACTTGAGAACTGGGCAAAGAAGAATGATACATTCAAGATGGAAGCAAAGTTCATCAGCAACGTTGACCCGGATGATGCGGCAGCAGTTCTGAATTCTGTAGATGTTGCTCACTCTATCTTCGTACTTGTATCCAAGTCAGGAACAACACTTGAGACTCTGACAAATGAGTCCTTTGTTAAGGATGCTCTTAAGAACGCAGGACTTGACGCATCTAAGCATATGATCGCAGTAACAAGTGAGACTTCACCACTTGCAAAGAGTGATGATTACCTTGCAGCCTTCTTCATGGATGACTATATCGGAGGACGTTTCTCATCTACATCAGCAGTTGGCGGAGCAGTACTTTCCCTCGCATTCGGACCGGAAGTATTTGCACAGTTCCTTGACGGAGCAGCAGCTGAGGATAAACTGTCCCTCAATAAGAATATCAAAGAGAACCCGGAGATGCTCGATGCATTGATCGGTGTATATGAGAGAAATGTACTCGGATACCCAAGCACAGCAGTACTTCCATACTCCCAGGCACTGAGCCGTTTCCCTGCACATCTACAGCAGTTGGATATGGAGTCTAACGGAAAATCCGTAAACCGTTTTGGTGAGCCGGTTGATTACGTGACAGGACCGGTTATCTTCGGAGAGCCTGGAACAAACGGACAGCACTCCTTCTATCAGTTCGTAGGATTCAAGAACAGCCAGATCGGTACAGATGTTGTGATCCAGGACAGCACAAGCCAGCAGAAACTCTGCGCGAACGTAGCTGCTCAGATCGTAGCATTTGCATGTGGTAAAGAAGACGAGAACCGCAACAAGAACTTCGAAGGAGGACGTCCTTCAAGCATCATTATCGGAGAGCAGTTAACACCGGCATCTCTCGGAGCACTGCTTGCTCACTTTGAGAACAAGATCATGTTCCAGGGATTCCTGTGGAATGTAAATAGCTTCGATCAGGAAGGTGTTCAGCTCGGTAAAGTCCTTGCAAAACGCGTACTTGCACATGAGACAGACGGAGCACTGAAAGTATTCAGTGATCTTCTGAACATTTAATCGAATCATATAAGTAAAAAGTATAGGAATCGTGCTGTCGGCGGAGAGTTCTGCCGGGGGCACGATTTTTTTAGTGAATTAGAGATCTTCTCAGCAATGCTCTGGGACAGTTTCTTTGAGGTGTATGGGGAAAAAGAGAAAAGTTCAGAATAGAAAAAGAAAGCGTATTTCGTGGAGTAGATTACTCTACGAAATACGCTTTTTCTTTGAATTGTTTCAAATCTTAGTATAATTATCACATATAGTCTACTCTTTTCAAACATTTCTGTCAATGTATATACACTCATTTTATAAATTTATACAATCTCTTAGCAAAAAAAATCGAAAAATAGACACTTTCGTCATTTTAATCTCCTTTTCTAAATGGATTTTTATCTATTTGCCGTCAAATTTATGGTCAATTGTCAGTCAATTTACAATCTGTCAGATCTGAAAATCAAAAATATTTATTTCATTTTATCTAATCCATTTCGCGCTTTTATAAACACATGTATTTAAAAATCAATCACAATTATAAATTTTACAGCATTTATTTACCGTCAAATTTTTGGTCAGACGTCTGTAATCCCTTGATTTTCAAGGCTTTTTTAAAATTTCGTAGAGTAATCTACTCTACGAAATTTCTTGTAAAAAGGATGAAGGCTTATGGGAAGAAGACCAAAAGATCTGTCAGGTCAAAAGTTTGGCATGCTGACAGTTAAAGATATGACACAAAAAAGAGACGGTAGAGGTTCAGTCTATTGGCATTGTGTATGTGACTGTGGAAATGAAGTTGATGTACCAGCGGCAAGACTTATACAAGGAACATGTCATAGTTGTGGTTGTCTGCAGAAAAAAAATCGTCAAGAAATCGCACAGAGAAGACATCTTGTGGATGGAACCTGTGTTGAAGTGCTGGAAAAGAGAAAAAGCAGAAGAGATAACAAGAGTGGCTTAAGAGGCGTGTTTAAGATGAAGAATTGCGACAAGTATCGTGTGGATATTGGTTTCAAGGGAAAGCGCTATTATGTTGGTCTTTTTGATAATTATGACGAAGCGGTACAGGCAAGACTCGCAGCGGAGAACATGATTCATAATGGTTTCATTCAGAAATGGAAGGAATGGAATGAGAAGGAGAAGGAAGATCCGGAGTGGGGAAAGAAGCATCCGTTTGTGTTTGATGTGAAGAAAGAGGATGGGGAGATTCGGGTGAGAGTGTGAGAATGTCTACTCAACGGATGTTTTATGAAGTAGAAAACAGGAGAAATATGATTGTTGCGCCGAGAGGGTGCGATAGCATAAGGAAACACTTAGCCGATTGTGGGGATTATAATCACGATTTTATGATAAACACATGCACCATAAAACACGCTGATATCATCCTGAATTGGATGTGTAGATAGATATTGCGAAAAAAGATGAGGAGTAATTGAGGAATGAGGAAGAATAGAATCAGAATACTGCATGTGGCGCAAGCCGCTAGCGGTGTGGAGCGTTACATCCGAATGCTTCTCAAGTATTTGGATAAAGAAAAATTTGAAAACATACTGGTTTGCTCACAGGATTTCCGTGAGGAAGATTATGACGGTTTGGTGGATTCTTTTGAACAAATCGAGCTGAACAGAGCAATAGGAGCAAATGATCTAAGGTCAATTGTGGAGATCAGAAAACTTGTAAAGAAATATAATCCAGATATTGTATATGCGCATTCCAGTAAAGCGGGGGCAATTACCCGTGTGGCCGATATCGGATTAAAGAACCACTGTGTATACAACCCGCATGGCTGGGCATTCAATATGCGCTGCTCGGATAAGAAGAGAATGATGTACACAGCAATTGAAAAGATAGCTGCACTGTTTTGTGACAAAATCATCTGCATTTCAGATGCGGAGAAGCAGTCTGCATTAGATAAGAAAATTTGCAGAGAGGACAAACTGCAAGTTATTTTCAACGGTGTGGATATCGAATCCTATGAAAGTGGAGCGCGTGGCGCTATTAAAAGGAGAGACCTGAACATTCCAAAAGACGCATTTGTTGTTGGCATGGTAGGACGAATAAGCCCACAGAAAGCACCAGATGTCTTTGTTAAGATGGCAAAGCAAGTGAAAGATGAGGTTCCAAATGCACACTTCATTATCGTCGGCAAAGGAAATCAGGAAGACGAAATCAGAAAGTATGCAGAGGACAATGGCCTCTCGGATAACTTACATATTACAGGCTGGGTTGATAATCCGATGAGCTATGTGGAACTATTTGATGTCGCATGCTTGCTGAGCCGCTGGGAGGGATTTGGGTTAGTACTGCCCGAATATATGATGGCGAGCAAACCAATTGTAGCAAGTAAAGTAGACGCTATCCCTAATATAATTCGGGATGGAGAAAATGGTTTACTTGTTGAGGTGGATGATGATATCGGAGCAAGTAAAGCTGTGTTAAGAATCTATCGAGAAGATGAATTAAGAAATAGATTAGTGGCGCAGGGAATGGAAGATGTGCATAACAGATTTAATGCTCGAAGGGTATCGGAAGAGCACGGGATACTGTTTGAAAATATGTAAAAACATGAATTAAAGTGGAGCTGTGTAACACTATGGAAAAAATAAAGGTGATGCATTTTGTTGCAGGATTAAAATCGGGTGGAGTTGAGCAAATGCTCTGCAATTACTGTGCGGAATTAAATAATGGTAATTGCAGCTATGAGTTTGTTGTCGTTTATCAGCACGAAGCTGTAGAAAGCTGTAAAGAAAAGATAGAGGAAGCAGGTTGTAGAACAAGGCGTATAACGGCAAGGAGCGAAAACTTTGTAAAAAATTTGATTGAGAGTTATAGGCTAATTAAAGAAGAACAACCAGATATTGTCCATGCTCACATGAATTTGGTGAATTTTTGTGCGCTATATCCGGCTAAATTATCGGGAATAAAAGTTCGGATATCTCATTCGCATATTGCAGAAAAAAATAAAAGATTGAGCTTTAGGATAATGGCGTTTATATGCAAAAAACTTTGCATTGGTTCGGCCACTGTTCTACTTGCGTGTGGTAAAGAGGCTGGTGAGTATCTATACGGAAAAAAGAGAATGGAAACCGGAAATGTGCAGATAGTTGAAAACGCTATTGATATCAGAAAGTTTACATTCGACAATGAGGAAAAATTGAGAATTCGAAACGCTGCGGGATTAAACGGTGATTTTGTAGTAGGTCACGTTGGCAGATTCTCATATCAAAAGAATCATGAAAAATTAGTGGCTGTGTTTTATGGATTGACGAAAATCAGAAAAAATGTCAAATTGCTTTTGGTCGGAACAGGCGAACTGGAAAATCAAGTAAAGCAACAAGTGAAGGAATATGGAATTGAAAAAAATGTAATATTTGCGGGAACAACTAAAAATATGAAAGATATGTATGCTCTTATGGATGTGTTTGTTCTTCCATCAAGGTATGAGGGGTTTCCTGTTGTTTCGGTAGAAGTACAAGCAGCGAGAATACCATCGGTTTTTAGCGACTGTATAGCACCAACCTGTCGTTTGACAGATTATATTGACTTTTATTCAATTAATGAATCTGATGATAATTGGGCAACAAAAATAATTGAATGCGCAGAGAGGAAACGGAATACCGATTTAGATGAGTTATATTCAAGATATGATATAGTGAAAAATGCAAAACATTTGGATTTGATTTATAGACGGAGTTTAGAGCAATGATGAGAAACAGTATAAAGGTAAAGAAAAATAGTTTATATTTTCTAATGCTTACAGCATTTGTGGCAACTGTTGCTTATTGCATGAAATCTCCGACTACGTGTTTAATTGTAGTGTTGCTTCAGCTTGGTGCGATTTTATGGACTGCCAAAGTGTCATTATTTAGCGTTTTTGCAGTTCTTGTGAATTTTTGCTTAGTACAGCAATATGCAGCGTATGTCGGAATAGAAGTATATGGACTTTTGGAAATAACAGATGTTCCAATTTATTATTATGAGATGTTTGTATGCACATATGTGTTTAATGCGATATTACACTTGGTTTTGTCTAATTCAGCTAGCCTTGAAAATGAGGCGGATTTATTTAAAGAGAAACTTGACGTAGGGTTTGATTTTTCGATTATTCTTTCTGTGGCGGCAGTAATTATAACCTTGTTAATATTTCCATCCATTCCATCCCTTGTATCCTTTTCGAGTATAGGAAGATTTAATGGTGGTATTTTATCTTTTTCAGGTTGGTCTTGTATCCCGTACTTTTTTTTGTCTGTTTCTCTTATAAACCACAAAAGTACTAGATTTGTCGTTCCGATGGCCATTTTTGTATCGGCTTGGTATATCTTCCATGGAGAAAGAGTTGACTGCATAGGTTTTCTTACACTATTTGCTGTTAAATATTTTAATGAGCATCCGGGCAAGAAAGCCATAATAAAAGAGTTGACATGTGCGCTGATCGTGGGAATTGTATTTGTGGGGGTAGGTTCTCTTCGAGGTGGAACGTCTAATGTGAAGCTAAGCGATTTACTGCATGGTTTACTTATACAGTCAACGGCTTGCGACGTTACATATGTTTTTAATTGTGCAGTTGATTTGGCGAAAAACAATAATTTGTTCCGTGGAATAACTTATTTGAGTTATGTAGTTAATTGTGTACCACTGCTTAAGGATCCGTATTCATTTCAATCATGTATTCATGAATACTACTTTACAGCTGGAGGAGGACATTTTTTTGCTGAACCTATCGCAAACTTTGGCCTTGGATTCGCTTGCTTGTTCTCTTGCATTTACATCGTATTCCTGGTTTGGGTTGTTAGAAAAAAATCAAGATATCACTATATGGTATATGCAGCAATATCTATAACAATTTTTAGAAGTGCTTGGTATGGATTAAATTATCCGATAACTACAATTTTGTATTTTGCGCCAGCAGTATTGATTGGATATGACTTAGTATTTTCAGAAAAACGGAGAAAGTAAAGATGAATGATTTAATAAGCGTAGTTGTTCCGGTTTACAACGTACAAATGTATTTAAAGAGATGTCTGCAAAGTATAAAACAACAATCATATCAAAATATAGAGATAATAATTGTAGATGATGGTTCCACTGACGAGTCTGGTAAGATAGCAGATGTTTTTTCAAGCCTCGAACCAAGAGCTAATGTGATCCATAAAAAAAATGGTGGATTGTCTGATGCCAGAAATGTTGGCATAAATCACGCAAAAGGCCGGTATATTACTTTTATCGATAGTGATGATTATATTGCTAAAGACTATATAGAGTATCTTTATCGCTTGATTAAAAAATATGGGGTCAAAATGGCAACCTCATTTTATAGAATCGTCTCTGATATTGATGAAGCAAAAGAAGATATAGACGAATTGCACGAGAATATCATCTCGGCAGAGGAGGCGATTCGGCGAATGCTGTATAGAAATGATATGTCTCATATTGCGTGTGGGAAACTTTATGAAAGGGAATTATTTGAGAAAAAACCAGCAATACAGTTTACTGATTATATAACGGATGAACGTCAAAAAGAATGTATCCCGCTTTGCAACGGAAGGTATCGTTTTCCTTTTGGTCTTATAAATGAAGATTTGGCGTTGATTTATTATTTGGTAATAGAATCAAAGGAAATAGCATATGGGACAAAGAAAACATATTATTATGTATCTAATCCGACTTCAATTACGAAAGCAAAAGTGAAAGAAAAAGATTTTCAAGTCTTCTACCTATATGATTTAGTAAGTAACGTGATTTTAGATTATTATCCGACCTTAAAGGATGCTATTTTGGAATTCAAGGAAACAATTTATGTTAAGCTTCTGAAAAGGTTGGTACAAAATAAGCAGGATGAGTTTGATAAAGAAAAAGACTATATAATACGTCAGTTAAAAAGAACATGTTTTGATGCTCTCAAGTCAAATATAAGAAGTGTTACAAAAATTCGGGTGTTGGTGGGTTCGTTGTCGACTAGAATGTTTTGGCTGTTGTGTATAATAGAAAATAAACTGGGTGCAAAAAGCTGAGGTGCAAAATAATGGAAAAAGATTGTAGAATATTCAGTACCGATGATCTAAGACAGTGATTGCGAGAAGAAAAGCCACTGTATATGGGAAGTGGAATATCAAACCATATAAAAACAATGATGCTTTATGATCATGATTATGCTATTTGGAAGTTTGTTAGGGATCTGAGGATTTGTGAATACCATTATAATACAAATTACAAAATTCGGTATGTGCTTTGATAAAATCGAAAAAAACATATAGGGCAAAAGCTAGGGATTACTGCGTGGCATAATACAATTGGAAAAGGTGTTCGGTTTTGGCATTACGGTTCGGTAATAGTCAATGGACATGCGATAATTGGCAGCATGTGCCAATTACATGGTAATAATTGCATTGGAAATAATAGGAAAGAAGATGAAAGAGCACCGCACATTGGAAATAATGTCGAGATTGGAGTTGGAGCCAAAATAATTGGTGACATTTATGTAGTTGACAACGTCAAAATCGGAGCAAATGCAGTTGTTGTAAAATCTTGCTTTACCAATGGTGCTACATTGGTTGGAGTGCCCGCACACGAGGTTATTAGATAAGAGAAAGTACATTGATATTAAGTAAACAACATTGAAAGAGAACGATATGAAGAAAATATTTTATTTAAGAACCTATTATCAGGTTATTTTTGCATTGCAAATGGTTGATACTATATATAAGAATGATGAGGTTTATTTTCTTATTTCAGATGACTCAAAAGGCGCAGAGAGAGTCGCGGAAGTGCTTCAGAATATTGGAGCCGTTAAAAGAGCGATATGTGTTAAGACAAAGCGTCTTACATACGAAAAAAGGCTATATGAAAAAATTTGGGATTCGATAAGTATTTCGCTACTTGAAACAAATCAATATGAAAAGATATTAAGACCAGTTTTAGATATAAGCTTTGATGAATTTGTGTTTTTTAATTTCGGAGTGGACACAATAGCTTTTTATAATTTGTTTATAAAGAAGAGTCCTGCTATTAAAGTTTCTCGTATAGAAGAAGGCATTCTTTCGTATGGAATAGAACTTGGCTTTGGCCAAGGAAACATTATAAATATTTCGTATTCTATCCGCAAATTTTTACATAAAAAAAATCTCACGGATAATCTATGTAATTTTTATTG
>OCSG01001570.1_pt1 | contig 13901 bp, 10 predicted proteins | sample 1538831 | NCBI WGS metagenome assembly OCSG01 (sample SAMN04571729, study PRJEB22368) | human gut metagenome | biome: human gut; material: stool | host: Homo sapiens | place: Luxembourg | collected 2012-09-20 | reverse complement strand
TTTAGGATTATTATTTCTTGTATTGGGAGGAATATTATTTCTTGTTTTTTTTTTTTGGGGGGGGGGAATACTATTTCTTGTATTAGGAGGAAATACTATTCCTTGTATTTGGGGGAATAGTTCTTTCTCTCTATAGTCGGAAGACCACGGGTAGCTCCACCATCGACCGGCAGGGTTTGCCGTGGTCGATGCCCGGTTTCCACTTCCCCATCATCCGCATCACGCGCATCACCTCGTTGTCCAGCGGTTTGCCTGCAGACGTCTTGATGCGGATATTCGTGACCGTACCGTCGGCCTCCACCATGAAGGTCACGCCGACCATGCCCTCCTTCTTGCTGGCCGCAGCCTGCTTGGGATAGACCAGCGTCTTCGTGATCCACTTCATAAACTCCACCCAGCCTCCAGGCGGTGTCGGCGTGTCGGCCAGCACGCGCAGCGTCTTCTTGTCCTGTGGCTCCGAGACGGGGACGGGAGGAGGCTCCTTGATGGCCAGAGGCAGTGGCGGCATGAGCGTGGGCTGCTCCTCGACGGGTTTCTCCACAGGGATGACGTCGTCCAGCACGGCCTCGCCTCCACTTGGCGCCTCGCTCGCGTCGGTATGGTCCGCCCCTTTTCTGGCGCCATCCACCCGGTTGAGATCCGCCACCTTGATGTTGAGGCGGTCCTTCACGTCCTGGTGGCGGTCCGGCTTCTGTGCCGAGGCGTCATCCTCGCGGTCGATGGCCACCATCATCGTGGTGTCGCGATGCAGTTTGTCGAGATCCATCTTCGTAGGAATGTCGAGGAGATCGCCCCCCGTGGTATATTCCAGCACCGTATAGACCAACGACGAGGCCACCACCAGCCCCAACAGAAACCCCGTCAGGTGATGTCGCTCCAAATCCGCACGTTTTGTTTTCTCGTTTTCCAAACCGCTTAAACACTAAATGCCGCCTTTTGCCGTTATATTAGGGTGAAGACGGACTCTGTATCGCTTTTACGCATGCAAAAATAGCGAAGATATTTGAAAAAAGCCGTATCTTTGTGCTGAAATTAGAAAACGTTAAATGAAAAAAGCCATTTATGCCCTCCTATTAGCATTTCTGCCCTCGCTGGCATGGGGACAGGAGAGCCAAACGGAATACAACTTCCTGCGCCTCCCCGTGAGTGCGCATGCTGCCGCGTTGGGTGGCGAGAATATCACCATCATCGAGGACGACCCCTCGCTCGTCTTCTCCAACCCCGCCCTGGCAGCCTCTGTGAGCGACCGCACGGCCGGGCTCAACTACATGAACTACATGAGCGGCGTGAGCTATGCGAGCGCGTCCTACACCAAGGTGCTTGCGCCCAAGACCACGGTGGTGGGCGGCGTCAAGTATATCAACTACGGCTCGATGAAGGAGACCGACGCCACGGGCACGCAGGTGGGCACGTTCTCTGCCAACGAGTTTGCCATAGAGGGCACGCTGGCCTACCAGTTGGCGCGCAATGTCGTGGGCGGCATCACGGCCAAGTATGTCTATTCCCACATCGCCGACTATAGCTCCATGGGTGTGGCCGTCGATCTCGGACTCAACTGGTATATGCCGGAGCGCGAATGGTCGATCAGCGTCGTCGCCAAGAACCTTGGTGGCGAGGTGAAGGCCTACAACGACGATTTTGGCAAGATGCCCTTCGACCTCCAGCTGGGCGTGAGCAAGACCTTCCAGGGACTGCCCGTGCGCGTCTCGGCCACGCTGATCGACATGACCCACTACGACTACCGCTTCGCCAACCACCTCTGTCTGGGTGCCGACATTCTCTTTTCGGAGAGCATCTGGGCGGGCTTGGGCTACAACTTCCGCCGTGCCGAGGAGATGAAGATGGGCGAAGGCGACGAGGAGAGCGCCCACGGAGCCGGACTGAGTTTCGGCGCCGGACTCAACCTGGAGCGCTTCCGCCTCAATGTGGCCTACGGCAAATATCATGTCAGCAGCCATTCGCTGATCCTCAACGTGGGTTACACCTTCTGACCTACCATCCCAGCAGAAGGCATTTCCTCCTTCCCCACACCACTCGTTTTACATCAGACCATTTGTAGTATATTTTGATATGAAGAAAATTGTGATAGCCATCGACGGTTACAGCTCCTGCGGAAAGAGCACGATGGCCAAGGAACTTGCCCACCGACTGGGCTACGTCTATGTGGATACAGGTGCCATGTACCGGTCCGTCACGTTGTTTGCCCTTCGCGAACATCTTTTCGACGCCGAGGACACGCTCGACGCCGATCGCCTGAGCGCGCTGCTGCCCCAGGTACGCATCGACTTCCGCCTCAACCCCGAGACGGGCCATGCCGACGCCTGCCTCAATGGGGAGAACGTGGAACAGAAGATCCGTGGCCTCGAAGTGTCGAGCCGTGTGAGCATCGTGGCAGCCCAGCCTTTCGTCCGCGAGATGCTGGTGCGCCAGCAGCAAGCTATGGGTGAGGGCAAGGGCATCGTGATGGATGGCCGCGATATCGGCACCGTCGTCTTCCCGAAGGCCGAACTCAAGATCTTCGTCACCGCATCAGCTGAGGTGCGCGCTGAGCGGCGCTACAAGGAGTTGCAGGCCAAGGGCCAGCCCGCCGACTACGAGAGTATCCTGAAGAACGTCCAGGACCGCGACTATATGGACAGCCACCGCGAAGTCTCGCCGCTGCGCCAGGCCGACGACGCTATCGTCCTCGACAATAGCCACCTGACCATTGCCCAGCAGGACGTATGGCTCATGGATCGCGTGAGGGAAAAGTTGGCAGAATAGTTTTTCCACCTGCGCTTTGACCAAGTAGTCTCACTATTTTCCTCCGACGTTCAGTCCGAGCGTAAATAAAAAAAAGCCGCCGAGATTCACATCTCGGCGACCATTCCAAATGTCAATTTGATTACATACTTTTAACACTAGCAAGTCGCTACTTGCTTCACTTTAACGCTTTGATCATAGCCTTCACCATGGCAATCTTCTCCATGGCGTCAGCTTGTTTTTTACGTTCCTTCTCTACGACCGCTGCCGGCGCGTGAGCCACGAAGTTCTCGTTGGAGAGCTTCTTCGTCACCCCCGTGAGGAATCCCTCCAGGTGGGCGAGCTCCTTCTTTGCCTTCTCCAGTTCGGCCTCCACATCGATGAGGCTTCCCACGGGCACGGCCCACTCCGACTTGCCGACCATGAATCCGGAGGCGTCGGCGGCCTTGGCCTCCACCACCTCTATCTTCTCCAGGTTGGCCATCTTCAGGATGGCCGCGTCGTAAGCAGCCACCTCGTTGGTGCCCACGGCCTGGAGGACGAGCTGCTGGCGTGGAGCGATGTTCTTCTGATTGCGCACGGAGCGGACGCCTGCCACCACTTGCTTGACCGCCTCAAACTCCTCACAGAGACGCGCGTCGGCCTCCGTCGGCTTCTCCACAGTCTGACACTCCACCATGATGCTCTCGCCCTCCTTGCGGTCGGCAAGGTGCTGCCAGAGTTCCTCGGTGATAAACGGCATGAAGGGATGGAGCATGCGCAGCAGCGCGTCAAAGAAGCGCAGCGTGGCGTCGTAGGTGGCCTGGGCCACGGGCTGTGCCTTGCCGTCCTTGTAGGCTGGCTTCACCATCTCCAGATACCAGCTGGAGAACTCATCCCAGAAGAGTCGATAGACCGTCATGAGCGCGTCGGAGATGCGATACTGGGCGAAGTGGGCGTCCATCTCGGCATAGGCCTCGCGGAGTTTGCTCTCAAACCAGCGCGTGGCGATGCGGCTCGCCTCGTCCTGCTCGGCGTCTGCCGACACCTCCCAGCCCTTCACCAGTCGGAAGGCGTTCCATATCTTGTTGTTGAAGTTGCGTCCCTGCTCGCAGAGCGTCTCGTCGAAGAGGATGTCGTTGCCCGCGGGCGCACTCAGCATCATGCCCATGCGCACGCCGTCGGCGCCATACTTCTCGATGAGTTCGATGGGGTCGGGCGAATTGCCGAGGCTCTTCGACATCTTGCGGCCCAATTTGTCGCGCACGATACCCGTGAAATAGACGTGCTTGAAGGGCTTGTCGTTGCGATACTCATAGCCCGCCATAATCATGCGCGCCACCCAGAAGAAGATGATATCCGGACCCGTCACGAGGTCGGAGGTCGGGAAATAGTAGTTGATCTCCTCGTTGTCGGGCTTGTTGATGCCGTCGAAGAGGGAGATCGGCCACAGCCATGAGGAGAACCAGGTGTCGAGCGCGTCGTCGTCCTGCTGGAAATCGGCCTCCTGCAACTGCGCCTGCGGATACTTCGCCTTTGCCTGCGCCATCACGCCCTTCAGGTCCTCATCGACGAAGACCTCGCCCACCTTCGGTCCCTCGGCTGCTGCTTCGCCCTGCGGACGGTAGTACCAGGCCGGGATGCGGTGGCCCCACCAAAGCTGACGCGAGATACACCAGTCCTTGATGTTCTCCAGCCAGTGGCGGTAGGTGTTCTTATACTTCTTGGGATAGAACTCTATCTCGTCGTCCATCACCGGTGCGAGGGCGATGTCGGCAAAATGCTGCATGCTGAGGAACCATTGTGTGGAGAGCTTGGGCTCTATGGCCACGTTGGTGCGCTCGGAGAATCCCACCTTGTTGGTGTAGTCCTCGATCTTCTCCATCAGTCCCGCCTCGTTGAGGTCGCGGCTGATCTGCTTGCGCACGTCCATGCGGTCGAGTCCGACATAGAGTCCGGCGGCCTCCGAGATGGTGCCGTCGTCGTTGAAGATGTCGATGGTCTCCAGGTTGTGCTTCAGTCCGAGGGCGTGGTCGTTGATATCGTGGGCCGGTGTCACCTTGAGGCAGCCCGTACCAAACTCGATATCGACGTAGCCGTCCTCGATGACGGGGATCGTGCGTCCCACCTTCGGCACGACGACGTGCTTGCCCTTGAGCCACGTGTTCTTGGCGTCGTCGGGGTTGATACACATGGCCGTGTCGCCCATGATGGTCTCGGGGCGCGTGGTGGCCACTACGGCGTACCATCCGCGGTCGTCGCGGTGCATGACGTTGGCCTCGTCCTTGCGCTCCACGCTCGCCTGGTCCTCGGGCGCCACGTAGTATTTCAGATAGTAGAGCTTGCTGTGCTCCTCCTTATAGACCACCTCCTCGTCGGAGAGGGCCGTCTTGGCCTTCGGGTCCCAGTTGACCATGCGTACGCCGCGATAGATGAGTCCCTTCTTGTAGAGATCGACAAAGACATGGATGACGCTCTTCGACCGCTCCTCGTCCATCGTGAAGGCCGTGCGGTCCCAGTCGCAGGAGGCGCCGAGACGTCGCAGCTGCTTGAGGATGATGCCACCGTGCTCGTGGGTCCAGTCCCAGGCATGGCGGAGAAACTCCTCACGGGTGAGGTCGCTCTTCTTGATGCCCTCCTCGGCCAGTCGTGCGACGACTTTGGCCTCCGTGGCGATGCTCGCATGGTCCGTGCCCGGCACCCAGCAGGCGTTCTTCCCCTCCATGCGCGCGCGGCGCACGAGGATATCCTGAATGGTGTTGTTGAGCATGTGGCCCATGTGGAGCACACCCGTCACGTTGGGCGGCGGGATGACCACCGTGTAGGGCTCTCGCCCGTCGGGCCGGCTGCTGAAGAGCTTGTGGTCCAACCAATACTGATACCATTTCGACTCCACTTCCCTGGGGTCATATTTCGTAGCTAATTCCATGACTGTCGCTATCTGTCTTGTTGAATACCTTTTGTTTGCTGGTTATATGATTTGCAAAGTTACGCATTTTCTCTCGAAAAGCAAAATGTGCCCCGATTTTTCTTTCCGATTGCTGGAAATTTCGGGGCCCGAGGCGGCGAGAGCATCGGGAGGACGGCTATTTGTCACTCCGAAAAGCATTTTTTCCCATCCCCACTTGCGTACTTCGGGAAAACTCCGTAATTTTGCATTATCGTTAAAAGAATATATTATTAAGGTGGAAGCGGCCACGGCCGACGTGCCCCGCCCCACCCCGACACCAAGCACAAGAGAGAATTAGCAATGAGCACAGAAGAGAAAGATATAGCGACGCAACCGAAGCACGAGAATCCCTTCCTCCTGCCCTACGGCACGCCCCACAACACGCCGCCTTTCGGCCGCTTCACCCTCCAGGACGTGGAGGAGGCGATGCTGGAGGGCATGCGCCGTGAGGACGAGGAGGTGGAGCAGATGCTCGCCGACCCTGCCGAGCCCACGTTCGACAACACCCTCGTGCGCGACCACGACGACCATCCGAAGGACTACTACAACCTCCTCGGGCGCGTCAGTGGCGTGTTCTTCAACCTCCTCTCCGCCGAGGGCAACGAGGAGATGGAGGCGCTGGCGCAGAAGATGAGCCCGCTGCTGACCAAGCACGCCAACGACATCAGCCTCAATCCGCGCGTCTTCGAGCGTCTGCAGAAGGTGAAGGCCCACCACCGTCCCCTCACCGCCGAGGAGGAGACGCTGCTGCGCGAGAGCTACGAGGCCTTCGTCCGCAGTGGCGCGCTGCTCGACGAGGCAGGCAAGGACCGCTTCCGCCAGTTGACGGAGGAGGCCAGCCGTCTGTCGCTGCAGTTCTCTCAAAACCTGCGCAAGGCCACCAAGGCCTTCAAGCTCCACCTGACCGACGAGGCCGACCTCAGCGGACTGCCCGAGACCGTGCGCGAGGCTGCTGCCACGGCTGCCCGCGAGGAGGGCAAGGAGGGCTGGATCATCACCCTCGACGCCCCGAGCTACGGTCCCTTCATGATGTACGCCGACCGCCGCGACCTTCGCCAGCAGGTCTTCATGGCCCATGGCACGCTCTGCACCGAGGGCGAGGAGTGCAACCTCGACATCTGCAAGCGGCTGGTCAACCTGCGGCGCGAACTGGCCCAGCTCCTGGGCTACGAGACCTACGCTGACTACGTGATGGAATATCGCATGGCCTCCTCGGCCCAGAACGTCTATCGCTTGCTCGACGACCTCATCGAGGCCTACAAGCCCACGGCCGTCCAGGAGCGCGCCGAGGTCGTGGCCCTGGCCAAGGAGCTGGAGGGCGACGACTTCGACTTCCAGCCCTGGGACACGGCCTACTACTCCTTCAAGTTGCAGATGCGCCGCTACAACCTCGACCCCGAGATGCTCCGCCCCTATTTTGAGGTGAAAAACGTCATCAAGGGCGTCTTCGGACTGGCCACGCGCCTCTACGGCATCACCTTCCGCGAGAACAAGGAGATTCCCGTCTATCACCCCGACGTGCGCCCCTACGAGGTCTATGACCGCGACGGCAGCTACCTGGCCGTGCTCTTCGTCGATTTCTATCCGCGCAAGGGCAAGCGCGGCGGCGCCTGGATGACGGAGTACCAGGGCCAGTGGATCGAGAAGGACGGCACCAACGTGCGCCCCCACGTCTCGCTGGTGATGAACCTCAGCAAGCCCACCGACGACCGACCCGCCCTGCTGCGCCTGGGCGAGGTGGAGACCTTCCTCCACGAATTTGGCCACGCCCTCCACGGCATGTTCGCCAACACGCGCTTCGAGTCGCTCTCCGGCACTAACGTCTGGTGGGACTTCGTCGAACTGCCCTCGCAGTTTATGGAAAACTACGCCACGGAGCGCGACTTTCTCCGCACCTTCGCCTTCCACTACGAGACGGGCGAGCCCATTCCCGACGACCTCATCGACCGCATCCGCCAGAGCCGCAACTACAATGTGGCCTCGGCCTGCCTGCGCCAGGTGAGTTTCGGCCTGCTCGACATGGCCTACTATACGCAGAAGGAGCCCTTCGAGGCCGACATCATCCCCTTTGAGAAGGCGGCCTGGCAGAAGGCCATCATCGGCCAGCAACTGCCGCAGACCTGCATGACGACGCAGTTCTCCCACATCATGGCGGGAGGCTACGCCGCGGGCTACTACAGCTACAAGTGGGCCGAGGTGCTGGAGACCGACGCCTTCGGAGCCTTTCAGGAGCACGGCATCTTCGACCAGGCCACGGCGCAGCGCTTCCGCGACTGCGTGCTCTCCAAGGGCGGCACGGAGCACCCCATGACGCTCTACAAGCGCTTCCGCGGCCACGAGCCGACCATCGACGCCATGCTGCGCCGCGACGGCATCAAGAAGCAATAACATTCCCCCTATGCCGAGGAACCATTTCCCCGCGCAATCAGAGAGATTTCCAAAATATAGACAGAGAAAAAGCAAGACAAGATGAAAGATACGGGCAAGCAACGGCTTCTCGACCTGCGCTACCTGCGCATGGCAGCCATCTGGGCCGAAAACTCCTACTGCCAGCGCCGCAAGGTGGGTGCGCTGGTGGTGAAGGAGAAGATGATCATCAGCGACGGCTACAACGGCACGCCGAGCGGATTTGAGAACGTCTGCGAGGACGCCCACGGCGTGACCCACCCCTACGTGCTCCACGCCGAGGCCAACGCCATCACCAAACTGGCGCGCAGCGGCAACAACAGCGACCAGGCCACGCTCTACGTCACCGCCTCGCCCTGCATCGAGTGTGCCAAACTCATCATCCAGGCTGGCATACGGCGCGTGGTCTATGCCGAGCAGTACCGGCTCACCGACGGCATCGACCTGCTGCGGCGCGCCGGCGTGGAGGTGGAGCACCTGCCCCTCGACCTTCCTGTCTAATCATCATCATATTGTAGTATATAGCATTCCAAGCGCTGCAAGCACCCAGGCGCCCGTCCGTCCGGACACCCCGGTCGGCGCGGCTCTTGTCATCGATCGTTATGTCAAAGAAAAAATCCAACCGGTTTACCCCCTTGCTCATGGCCGTGAGCGTCGTTTTCGGCATCCTTGTCGGCACGTTCTACGCCAACCACTTCTCGGGCAACCGCCTCAGCATCATCAACAACGGCAGCAACCGCCTCAACAACCTGCTGCGCATCATCGACGACCAGTATGTCGATTCGGTCAATATCGATGACCTCGTGGACAAGGCCATCCCCCAGATCCTCGCCCAGCTCGACCCCCACTCCACCTACATCTCCGCCGAGGACGTGCAGAAGGTCAACAGCGAGCTCAAGGGCTCGTTCTCCGGCGTGGGCATCGAGTTTACCATCCAGCGCGACACCATCAACGTGGGCAACGTCATCAAGGGCGGTCCCGCCGAGAAGATGGGCCTGCTGGCCGGCGACAAGATCGTCGAGGTCGATGGCAAGCCCTTCGTCGGCCAGGTCGTCACCGACACCGAGGCGCGCCGCCGCCTGATGGGCCCCAAGGGCACGAAGGTGGAGGTGGGCGTGGTGCGCTATGGCACGAAGGCCGTGAAGCGCTTCACCATCACCCGCGCCGACATCGTCACGCCGAGCATCGCCGCCACCTACATGCTCAACGACAGCACGGGCTACATCCGCATCAAGTCCTTCGGCCAGAAGACCTACATGGAGATGCTGGCCTCGCTGGCCTCGCTTTCGCAGCAGGGCTTCTCGAGCCTCATCATCGACCTGCGCGACAACAACGGCGGCTACCTTGAAAGCGCCATACAGATGGCCGACGAGTTTCTGCCCAAGGACCGTCTCATCGTCTATACGCAGGGCCGCAAGAGTCCCCGCCGTGACTACCGCAGCAGCGGGCGCGGCGCCTATCAGACCATCCCGCTGGTCGTCCTCATCAACGAGGCCTCGGCCTCCTCGGCCGAGATCTTCGCCGGTGCCATCCAGGACAACGACCGCGGCACCATCGTCGGCCGCCGATCCTTCGGCAAGGGCCTCGTGCAGCAGCAGATCGGATTCCCCGACGGCAGCGAGATCCGCCTCACCATCGCCCGCTACTACACGCCCTCGGGCCGCTGCATACAGAAGCCCTATAAGCTCGGCGACGAGGCCGACTACGACCAGGACCTCCTCCAGCGCTACGAGCGGGGCGAGCTCTTCTCCGGCGACAGCATCCACCATACGGGTCCCGCCTACCACACCACGCTCGGACGCCCCGTCTATGGCGGTGGCGGCATCACGCCCGACATCTTCGTGGCCGAGGACACGACCGACATCACCTCCTACTACAAGCAGGCCGTCATGAGCGGACTGATCCTCCAGTTTGCCTTCAACTACACCGACGCCAACCGCCCCCACCTGCGCACGCTCACCGAGGTCATCGACCTGGCCAAGTATCTGCAGGGCCAGGGCCTCGTCGATCAGTTTGCCACCTTCGGCACCCACAACGGCCTGCCGCGGCGCAACCTCATGATCCGTCGCTCCTACCACCTGCTCGACCGCTTCATCAGCAGCCGCGTCATCTACAACATGCTCGACGAGCAGGCCCTCATGGAGTATCTCAACCAGGATGACCCCGTGGTCGAGGCCGCCATCGGCGTCATCAAGCGCCACGAGGCCTTCCCTAAGAAGGCCGCCGCGGCCAAGCCCCGCCGCGCCACCAGCGAGATGGAGCCCAGGAGATAGAAGGTGTGTAGGACTGAAAAACAGAGGATAAAAGCACAGATTACAAAGCATGGAAGATCAAAACACAGAGGGAAAAGCCAGGGAGACCAGCGCCCTGTCCAAGAAGTCGCTGCGCCAGCACATCCGCCAGCGCAAGGCGCGCCATACCGACGAGGAACTGGTGGCCCTGTCGCAACCCATCGTCGAGGCCGTACTGGCCGACCCCCGTTTCCAGGAGGCACAGACCGTGCTGCTCTACCACTCGCTGCCCGACGAGGTCTATACCCCGGGGCTCATCGCCGCCGCGCTGAGGATGGGCAAGCGCGTGTTGCTGCCCGTGGTCATCAGCAGGACGGAGATGGAGATCAGGGAGTATCTGCCCACTACGGAGATGGCGCTCAGCGACGACTTCCACATCCTTGAGCCCCAGGGCGCCGCCTTCACCGACTACGCCTCCGTCGATTGTGCCATCATCCCCGGCATGGCCTTCGACGCCCAGGGCCACCGTCTCGGGCGCGGCCGTGGCTACTACGACCGCTTCCTCGCCCAGGCCGCCGATGTCTACAAGGTGGGCCTCTGCTTCCCCTTCCAGCTGGTCGAGGCCGTGCCCTGCGAAGCCACCGACGTGGCGATGGACCGCGTGGAGTGCGGCCCCGTGCAGTCGTAGCGTCCCCGTCCTCAGAAAAGCCCTTTCAAGGCGCCACATCATCAAAAAGCCACCCGACCTCCGCTCCTTTGAGCAGCGATCGGGTGGCTTGCTTTTTTCTCTGTCCTCAGCCCCTTTGCCGAGGCCCAGGGCCTTTGCGGCCCCAGACGGGAGCTTGGGTATTAGTTGAGCGTGCCGGCCTCGGCCTTCTTGATCATCGCCTCGCTGGCGTAGAGATAGACCTCCACACGGCGGTTGGCAGCATCCTTCACGTTGTTCTCGTGGCCCGGCACAGGCTGCGAGCTACCCACGCCCTGGATGGAGCGGATCTGACCGTAGGAGACGCCCTGCGCCTTCAGGTAGTTGGCCACGCTCTCTGCACGGCGCTGCGACAGCGGGATGTTGATGTTGTCGTTGCCCGACTTGTCGGTGTGGCCGATGATCGCCACGTCGCAGTCGGTGTTGCCCTTCAGCACGGTGGCAGTGCGCGAGAGGTCGCTCATGGCACCCGACGAGAGGTCAGACTTGTTGGTGGCGAAGAGCAGACCCGAGGCGAAGGTCATTTTCACACAAGGCAGTCCGTTGGCGTCCGTCACGGTCTCCACCTTGGCGTTGTTCACGTTCGAAGCAGCCTCCTCGGCCACCTTGTCCATGTGGCGACCGATCAGCGTGCCGGCACCAGCACCCACGGCGGCACCCACGGCGGCACCGATGGCCGTGCCCTTGGTGTTCTTGCCGATCAGGTTGCCGACAATGCCGCCGATGACGGCGCCAGCACCCGTTCCTACCAACGTACCCGTGCCCTGCTTCGTTTGGCAACTCACTACGGTGAGCAGGCAAAGGCCTGCCGTAAACATCTGTAACTTCTTCATAATCGTTCTATTTGTATTGTTCTTTATATTGTTTTCACATTCGTTTCTTCACGCAAAGTTATAACAATTTCCCCAAAAAAGGACCCATTGCGAGTTATTTTTTGTACTTTTGCGGCAAAATTAGAAATTTGCACTCATCCGAGCAAGGGATTTCTCCTATTTCATTATAGGAATAATACTAATCGCGATGGGGATTTCGGAAGACAACAACAAAATTCGACTAAAGAATATGGCAAAAGAACTTAAGAATCTCACCAAGCGCAGCGAGAACTACTCTCAGTGGTTCAACGACTTGGTGATGAAGGCCGACCTGGCCGAGCAGTCCGCCGTGAGAGGCTGCATGACGATCAAGCCCTACGGCTATGCTATCTGGGAGAAGATGCAGCATCAGCTCGACACGATGTTCAAGGAGACGGGTGTGCAGAACGCCTACTTCCCCCTGCTCATTCCCAAAAACTTCTTCGCCCGCGAGGCCGAGCACGTCAAGGGCTTCGCCAAGGAGTGTGCCGTCGTCACCCACTACCGCCTCCGTACCACCGAGGACGGCAGCGACATCGAGGTGGACCCCGCCGCCAAACTCGAGGAGGAGCTGATCATCCGCCCCACCTCCGAGACCATCATCTGGAATACCTATAAGAACTGGATCCACTCCTACCGCGACCTGCCCCTGATGTGCAACCAGTGGTGCAACGTGATGCGCTGGGAGATGCGCACGCGCCCCTTCCTGCGCACGAGCGAGTTTCTGTGGCAGGAGGGCCATACCGCCCACGCCACCAAGGAGGAGGCCGAGGAGGAGGCCAAGAAGATGCTCCACGTCTATGCGGAGTTTTGCGAGAAGTGGCTCGCCATCCCCGTCGTCCAGGGCGTGAAGAGCGAGACGGAGCGCTTCGCCGGCGCCCTCAACACCTACACCATCGAGGCCATGATGCAGGACGGCAAGGCGCTGCAGAGCGGCACCTCCCACTTCCTCGGACAAAACTTCGCCAAGAGCTTCGGCGTCACCTTCCTCAACAAGGACAACAAGCCCGAGTATGTCTGGGCCACGTCCTGGGGTGTGAGCACCCGCCTCATCGGCGCCCTCATCATGACCCACTCCGACGACAACGGCCTCGTGCTGCCGCCCCATATCGCCCCGATCCAGGTGGTCATCATCCCGATCAACCGCGGCAAGGAGCAGCTCGACGCCATCACGGCCAAGATGCAGCCCGTCATCGACCAGCTCCGCCAGATGGGCATCTCCGTGAAGTATGACGACGCCGACAACAAGCGCCCCGGCTTCAAGTTTGCCGACTACGAGCTGCGCGGTGTGCCTGTGCGCCTCGTCATGGGTGGCCGCGACCTCGAGAACAACACCGTGGAGCTGATGCGCCGCGACACGCTGGAGAAGGAGGAGGTAAGCTTCGACGGCATCGCCGACCGCGTCAAGCGCCTTCTGGAGGAAATCCAGGAGAACATCTACCGCAAGGCGGTGGCCTTCCGCGACGCCCACATCTACGAGTGCGACAACTACGACGAGTTCAAGGAGCGCATCAAGGACGGCGGCTTCTTCCTCTGCCACTGGGACGGAACGCCCGAGACCGAGGCCAAGATCAAGGAGGACACCCAGGCCACGATCCGCTGCGTGCCCTACATGTTCGAGCAGACCCCGGGCGTCGATATGGTGAGCGGCAAGCCCGCCACACAGCGCGTCATCATCGCCAAGGCTTACTAAGCCCTCGGCCGCCCTGTCCATAGAGGCCAGTCCCTCGCCGCTCCATCCCTCTCCCGCTGAGAAGGGCGTGGCACCCGCGGAGGACTGGCCTCCGTCGTTCTATCGGCTTGATCCATCGGTCGTTAGCCTCCCCCGTCCCCTATCCTACCCGCTTTCAAAGCGCAATGCTGCTGCTTCGCACGGCAAGGGGAAAACAAAAAAAGTGCAGAAAAAACAAAAAAAGTTGGCCAAATATTTGGTGGGGTCTAAGAAAGTTGCTACCTTTGCACCCGCAAAACAGAAATGCAGGCACCCTTAGCTCAGTTGGTAGAGCAACTGACTCTTAATCAGTGGGTCTAGGGTT
>OCSG01001564.1_pt1 | contig 13936 bp, 7 predicted proteins | sample 1538831 | NCBI WGS metagenome assembly OCSG01 (sample SAMN04571729, study PRJEB22368) | human gut metagenome | biome: human gut; material: stool | host: Homo sapiens | place: Luxembourg | collected 2012-09-20 | reverse complement strand
CCGGATGTTTACTACGAATGATACGATAGAATGTTTCCATTCGTTCTTTCATCTGTTCTACAGAAGCATTAGGCACAAAGTCTAAAACAAAAACACTGGCATCTACTTCGGCTATCACTTTGGCCACTTCCAAGTCTAAAAGTGCATTTCCGCTAAATCCCAAGTTGATACATTCACGGTTCAGCCTTCTCGATATGATATTTGTATGTGCCATTCCGGGACGTGAAGCACAACCTCCTTGAAGAATACTGGTGCCATAAAATACAACCGGCTTTTTGCGGATCGGATAATCAATTAAAGGCTGATCGATGGTGGCTAACGAATCTACTCCTATAGACAAAGAAACAAGACCATCGTAAAGAGGAAGATAAAGCATATATTCTCTCTCTTCCGGTCGCATGTTAGCAATGATTGTTGCTTGATTTGTTTTTCCACCCGGACGACCACTATTTACAAAACGCCACTCTCCATTTTTCTGAAGACAATAAAGGTCTAAGCCTTTTGCGCCTGTATCCGTCATATGATTCATATGAAAATTGATGAGTGTTTCCCATTTAGCAGCTATTGTGGTAGAATTACTACGAAAACGTATCGCCATTCCGGCAGAGTTACGGCTTAAATTCCATAACGGAGCACGGGAGATATTCTTCAATGAATCCGGGAGTCTTTCATATCGGGCTCCGGTAGCTTCGGTAGCTTTTCCTAATAAAGGGAACTTTGAGGCATCATGATATACTAATTGAGCATATGTATGACACACCGAAAAAAACATTATAAAAATACAGATTCTTCTTTTCATATTTTGAGTATTATTGTTTCAAGTCCGCCAAAAACATTTTATTCGGGTGAAGAACATAGTTATCAGTACTGATAATGTTGTCAATACCACTCCTCGTAAAAATCCCATCCATGCGTTTTCGTTGAAATATACAAGCAATGATGCAATTCCTAATAAATTGACCAAAGGCATAATCAACAGATCTCCTACTACATAAGCCATCATAGGATTTTGTCCGGGCATTACGAGAAAACGCATACTCTTCACGCAACGAAAATAGTCACATATTACATTTAAAAGCAACAAAGCCATAAATGCCAGGCCTGAAGTGAGGAATAAATAACCAAAAGTGGCGGGGTCTTTTTTTATACCTCCTTGAAAAGGTTCAAAACATAATCCCAAGATAACTAGAAAAGCTCCGGCTGTAAAAAGTTCTCTCCAAAGCTTTATAAATCCTGTGCCTTTTCTCAATAAAAAGACTCCACTTATCAATAACGGAATATTTATTATCAGATTCAAGACTGTACAATGTGTATAAAGTCCTGCCAAATTTACAATAATTATAGCTAATGTCAAAAGAATCATTACGATAGCTTTCCATTTATTGGTAGATTCAACAAACGAATCATTGTGTTGCTTCAGCCAATCCATCAAATATTCTCCCGCAATGCTTCCCGGAATCACGATAAAGAGATATTGTAAATACTCAAAATGAAAAGCCCAAGGTAGAGGTGTGTAGTTGTATATAGCTTGTGCCCAGGAATTCTCGACCTGTCCGCTCAACAACAAAGCCATCAATATCAGTAATACACCTACTCGCGCCCAGAGGCTTTGCATTGTGAAAATATATATGGCTGAACCAAAAACAGCCATATTTGCCAATAATAATATGATAATATTGCTGAATGATACATCAAAAACTCTTCCATTTGCGTATTGAGTTGTCAGTAACAGAACAATAGCTATCCCATATGCTACCACCTTAATAGCTATACGCATCCAATCCGGCATTTTCAGTGGAATACGAATGAACATGGGGAATAATATCACAAAACAAAGGATGGCCAATAACCAGCCACGCATGTCTTGTGGATTACTCAATACATGCGGATAAAAATGCTGGATGAAAATAGCAAAGAAAGTCAATTGTGCACCTCGTTTGATAGCTTCATATACCAATCTCAACTTAGTGTCCCCTTTCTCAAATCTTTTTTTGATTGAGAAAGGGAAAGCTGCTCCCATTGCAAACAAGAAGAATGGAAAAACCAGATCCACCCAAGTGATGCCTGATAAACTGGCGTCGAAAGCTCTGTCCGGCGGAGGAGTTTGCGCATGATACATCCATCCGGGTAAAGAATTCCACGCAACCGTTGCCGAAAGCACCATTGTGATTATAGCGTATCCTCGTAGGGCATCTAAAGCATAAGCACGTTTAGTCATAATATCTATGGATTGATCGTTTGAATATATTCTTTGCCAAAACGGTCGGTAACTTTAACCACTATACGAGCATCTTTATTTTTAGGAGTTGCCCGGAACATATGTTGGGTAGGTCTTGGAGTAATCCATGTATAGACCATCTTTTCCCGGTCCGAACATACCACTGATGCGTATGGGTCTAAACCTGTATATTGTGTCATGCTTCCCATCAATTGACCGTCTTCCAACCATTCCACTTTCCACAGTTTATCCCAGTTCCAGACATTAGCGATAATATCCGACGGATGTTCTTTGGAGGCTCCCGCCGGATATGAGCGAAACTGATGTTCTTTAGGATATCCGGAACTTTTATAATACCATTTCACATCGTTACCATTCACTTCGTATACGCCATAACCACGCGGAGTGCCATCCAGACAAACATCCGCTTTCCACCACGTACCACAAACCGCAGCTGTATTATGTTCCATCAGATTCTCATTAAATACTACATTGAGATTGTAGTGAGTGTGTCCTGTGATAAGATGTGCCTTATAGGGTTTCAAGATCTGATGCAGTGCACCAGCATTAACCATCTGATTGCCAATCATATCATAGTTATACAAAAAAGCTTCTTGCTTTTCCGTTTGACGGGAAGGGATATGCATAATAAAGAATACGAGTGACCCTTTCGGTACGTATGATAAATCCTGGTCAAGCCATGCAAATGTCTTTTCGTCCAGATAACCCATATAAAAATAATCACGTCCGATGAAGAAGTTGTTGTCTACTACAATGTAATGGGCATTCCCTTTATTAAAAGAATAGTAGGAAGGACCAAAAGTATCTTCAAAAGTCTTGTAGGAAGTTTCATGAGTACGACCGTCATAATTCATATCATGATTGCCAACTACACGATAAATGGGTATATCCAGTTGATCGGCTCTTTTCAGGTAATCGGGATATAATTCTTGATGGTCGCCTACAATGTCTCCGCAATCGATACCGAAAACATCAGTTGTTGCATAAGAAGAGAGAAGTTGTTTGCAATCATCCACTACATACTGATAAATAGCCAGTTCATCTCTGGAAGTAACCTGTATGTCAGATTGAGTAACAAAGACATGAGAGACATCACCTTTCGGATTCTTCTTCAAATTAAAATTATAGTTTTGCTTTTTAGAATGATCGATTGGTAAATAAAAAGAAGGAATAGTCCCTTTCCGGTCTGTCAGATAACCTGAAGGAGTACAAATATACACAAAACGGCTATCTCCCAAAGTCGGTATATTATACTTTCCAGAAGCATCGGTTTGCACACATATACGGCCATCGGTAACCATTATCCCCTGTATCCCCTTACCTTCGCAGGTTACTTTACCTTTGATGATATGAATCGAGGCTTCTGCCTGAACTGAAAAGTTCAAGCAGAAGCACATTAAAAGCAATAAAAAAAAGTGTAGTTTATTCGTTCTCATATTGAGGTGTACTTTGTAAATTTATCGAATGATTTCTTTTGCGTATTTCTTATAGATTTGCCGGGCTAGTTTTATTCCGTCACCACCTTCGTTATAGTTGATTCTGTTACTCGGATTTACCCATTCGTTTTCATACATCCGTGATTCATTAAAGAAGACTTCCTCATCAAAAGCCTTCTTCTTTTCGACAGCTTTAATCACTTCATTTATAAAACGATCCCACCGGACAGAATAATACTGATTGGTTAGTCCTGCCCATGACCGATTGGCGTAGTCGGTCAGGTGATAGCTATCTCCCCAAATGGTAATCAGAGAACGGGCATTCATCTCATAATAGTTTTTAGAAGTGGCATCGTGTCCCATATCGCGGGCGTCAGTGATCCATTTATTCAGAGAAAAGGTAGGATGACAGCTAACGAGCTTATCAAGATCAGCAAGAATTTCTCTCATTTTATCCCCTCGGTTTTTCATCATCATTATATCTCCGGCTTCATATGCAAGAGTAAACTCATCACGGACTACATTAAAATAATTTCCTAAAACTTGTCGTCCAATATTAACCAAATCAAACTCATAGCTATCCCGTTGACAGTCTTTTACTAACAATAGTAATCTCCACGCTTCAACTAAATCTTTGGGTTGATATTCTATTGTCGGCTTAGTAGTCCAATGTCCATTTCCCTTTAAACAAGGACGTGCATTGGTAAGTGTGCCTTGCCCTACTTGTGCCGGCTGGATATACACTTTGTCTGCCAGTATTTCCCATGCTTTTCTTGCTTCGGGAGACACCTTGCCAGTCCGTCTATCTGCCAGTTTTAAGAACCATTCTTTGTCTGTCTGACCGCTATTCCATGCTTTATCAAGAACAAATTCATACATAAACTGATTCAGGTCTATGCCTTCAAGAGTGGAACCAACTCCTTTAAGATTGCTGCCACCATTTTTTAAAGCATCTGCCAACCGTTCACTTACCAATTTAACTGGCCCTGACAAGAAAGAATTTCCTCCGAAATTGCCTAAATAACACCAAAGATAGGGTTGCCCGAAATAACTATCAGTCTGTTTCCATATTTCTGTATATTCGCAGAAGTAGTCTAATAGAATCAATTTGTCTTGAGGTACAGAACGAAGATAGGATTTTATACGTGGAGTAGTCCAATGCTTGATGTCAGCATAAAACAACCATGTCATTTGTAGCCATATTGCTTTCGGATCTACAGCAGCCACAGACTCGTAGATATGTTTAGCCATCATTCCTAAAGAATCGGTATCCCATGAAGGAGGATCTATCTCGTTAAACGGATCTATACCATAAATATGATTTGTGCCATACAAACGAGTTTGTTCGGTAAGATATTCTTTTTGTATGATCGCATACAAAGAATCCATAGGGTTAAGGAAAGTGCAACGATATTGATCGGCGAATCCTCCCCATTCGCTTACTCTGGATGTTTTTATATTGGGATAGACCCGTTTCAACGCTGCCGGTACATGTCCGGCAAAAGCCGGTAATACAGGTTGCATATTAAACTCACGTTCACGGGCAACGATCTGTTCCTGTAGCTCTGCTTGACTTGACAGCCACTCTTTGGGTAAGGGGCTTTGCCAGCCGTCCAAATTACACATTCGATGCCACGGAAGATGTGCAGGTCCTGTAAAATAGCCACGTATTTCTTCATCTGTCAATCCTAATTTACTCCAGACCTTATACCAGATGGCTTCCTGACCGGTAATAGCAAGAGGCATATTAATTCCGTTTAGAGCCATCCAATCGATGAAATGTTCCCAATCACTCCATTTCCACCAAGTCATTGAGTATCCGAACGTACAATAGTTCAGAAAGAAACGCGTTGGGACATTTGCCTTAATAGTGACTTCCGCCGGTATATTAGGAAGAGTTTTTGGCAATTCTATCGGATCATCCTTATACCATGAAATAGTAGTCAGGCAGTAGTTTTTCAAATAATGATTCAAACCTACAGCCATAGAGTTAGCATTATTTCCGGAAATAATAATTTTATTCCCTTCACTTTTGATGGTAAAAGAATCTGTAGAAGTATCATTCAACAGACGAAAATCAAAAAATGAAGCCTGTTGAGGAAACAACCGTTGTGTCATTTTACGCATGGTAGTGATATTTGTATCTTCCGCGCGAATTTGGCAGATGACAACAAGAAAAAGGAGCACACTAAATATTTTCTTCATAATCATATTATTGTTTGATAAAACGAATAGCACATCCACCGCTTGTTGCCAGTTTGACATGAAGCGTATCAGAAGCCGTTACTGTTTTTTCTTCATATTTAAAAGAAGTCGGATTTGTTTTCCATTCTGCATCATCACCGTCAGCATATATTTGAGCAATATACTTTGCCTCCGTCTCCAAAAAACTTAAAGGAATGTCCAACTCTCTTGCATTTTCGTCAGTGATGCAACCTACATACCAATCGCTGGAGTTACGATCTTTTCGTGCAAATACGGAATAATCACCAATTTTCGCATCTACGACATAAGTTTTATCCCAATCGGTAGGTACATCCTTAATAAAATCAAACGCTTTTATCTCTTTATAATTTTCTGGTAAATCTGAAGCCATCTGTAAAGGGCTGTAGATAACAACAAAGAGTGCTAATTGCTTGCAAAGCGTAGTATTGACACGTGTTCCCGGATATGCCTCGTTAGTAAAATTGAAAGTTCCGAATGTAAAATCCATAGGACCGGCTAATCCTCTGGTAAAAGGAATAACAGTTGTATGTTCCGGAGGATTTCCTCCATCGGGAGACCACGCATTGTGTTCCTGTCCGCGTACACCTTCTTGGGTCATAAGGTTGGGCCAGGTACGTTCAATACCGGTAGGCATAACAGGCTCGTGGTTGTCAATTGCTATTTGATATTTGGCAGCTGTTTCTATTACTTTCCGGTAGTGACGTACGCCATACTGACCGTCATGAGCTTCTTTAAAATCCATTAGGCGATTTACATATCCTGTTTTTACAACATGTACTCCATATTGTTGATAGAAAGCAAAAGCTTTGTCCAGTTGGTTCTCATAGTTGCGTGTAGCAGCTGCCGTTTCATGATGTCCGATCAGTTCCACACCTTTTTCACGGGCATAATCTGTAATTGCTTTAATATCGAAGTCTGGATAAGGTTTGGTAAAGTCTAAAGAATCACCATGCTTCATCCAGTTTCCTTCCCAGCCGACATTCCATCCTTCAACTAAAACACCGGAGATACCATTCTCTGATGCAAAATCTATATATTTCTTTGTATTGGCAGTAGTTGCGCTATGTTTAGGACCATAATACCATGTTCCTTTGCCCAAATGCATTTCCCACCATATACCCATGTATTTTCCTGGCTTTATCCAGGAAGTATCTTTAATTTTGGAGGGTTCGTTGAGATTCAACATTAAATAGGAGGTAACTAGATCGCCCGGTTTATCACCAATCACGATCGTTCTCCAAGGGGTAACAAATGGAGCTTTGATATATGCTGCTACTCCATTAGACCAAGGTACTAACGAAGCACAGAGGGTGGCAGAATCCTTGACTGTCAGATTCATTTTAGGATAATCTGTCAGATTGGCTTCGTGAATGGTAAGATACTTTCCTTCCGCTGTTTCCATTGTAAGAGGAGTACGTACGGTGTCTAGTTCGTTAATGGGAGAGAAGGTTGCTATACACTCATAATACGGATCGGATGCAGGAATCCACCAGGCTTTGTGTGTACCTGACATTCTAAATTCTGTTTCTTCACTCATAATCACTAATGAATCCATGGATTCCTGTTGCGGGAATTCATAACGATACCCAATACCATCATTAAACAGACGGAATATTACATTAAGTTTGCGCTTTCCGTCTGTTTCTTGGAGTAGTACCTTCAATTCATTATAGTGATTGCGTACATACCGGCTCTCTCCCCAAGGTTGTTCCCAAGTCTCGTCTAAAGAGGAACGTTCGGTACCTTTAATCACAAAGTGGTTTAAACTATCCTCATGTTCCAGAATAAATCCCAGTTTAGAAGGGAGTATCATAGCGGCGTTTTCTTTGTTTACTGCGTATGATATTGTATTATCATTTTCTGTGACTGTTAGTTGTATTTTACCATCCGGAGATTTTAGTACCAGATTATCAGTCTCGTTACAAGCTGAAAGGAGGCTGGTGATTCCCAGAATATAAAATACTCTCCTTAATACAGTTAATCGATTCATCTTCTTTCCTTTTTTTATGTTTTTGCTTATTTAGATTGCTGCATTTTGCGGGTATATACATTACCACAATGATCTGTAACTTCTACTCTTATTTCGGAATCCTTCGTTTCAGGAACCGCATAAAACAAGTGTTCGGTAATGTCCGCTCCCAAATACTTATGTTTGAATGTAGAACTGTTTTTCTCGCAGTATTCATAAATAGCAGGATCGTATCCGGAAAAACGGGTCATTTCCCCCTTGTCAATACCATTTTCATACCATTTCACTTTCCAGGTTGAATCGTAATTCCAAACATTTGCTACAACTGCCTCCTTTTTATTACGACTGGCACCTACCGGATAAAGCTCGAATTGATAATCTTTGTCTTTTCCTACACATTTGTAATACCAATTGACTTTACCTCCGTCAAACTCGTAAACGGCATATCCGCCTGGAGTTCCGTCACAAGCCCAGGGAGCTTGCCAAAACAGTGTTGATAAGGGAGCATGTACATGTTCGTAAAGATTGTCTGCCAAAACATAATTTTCATTATAGTGCTCATGTCCCGACATGATATGGGCATTGTAAGGTTTTAGCAACTCATACAAATGAGAACGGTTGTTCATGACTTTCATAGTAGACTCTTTTCCCCATTCTTTCCGACGTGCTTCTCTTGAATATGTAGGAATATGCATGGCAACTACTACTGTAGATCCCGGAGTGACTTGTTTCAAATCCTGTTCCAGCCACTGAAGTTGCTGCTCGGTGAGATAACCAACATATAAATAGCTTTTTGCAATAAAGAAAATATCATCAAGAACAACATAATGTATATCTCCTCTATTAAATGAATAATAAGTGGGACCATAATAAGATTTGTAAGTAATACGGGCATGTTCATTAGAACGTACGTTTAAATCTAAATCATGATTTCCAATTACATAGAAAAAGGGAATTTCCGTTTCAGCTATTGCATCTATCATCGGTGTAAAGTAACTGGGCTTTTTATTGATGTCACCGATAATGTCTCCACAGACTATTCCATAGGCAGGAATCCCCTGATAATTAGTTGCCAACAGTTCTTTTACATCTTTTGAAGCCTGCTGTACTTGTGGCATTTCTTCATCGAAATAGACTTGTGGGTCAGCCCATACCACCAAAACGTGCTTTTTGTTGTCAGTAGATGATGGTGTCAGTTCAAAATCAATATGCACTTTTTTTGAAGGTTGAGCAGGTACTTTTTGAAAGAACGCAGGAACTTTACCTTTCATCGGAATATTATAGCCATCAGGAAGGGTGATGTAAATGTATTCTGCATTAGAGGTACTTGATATGGAATATCGTCCCTTGTCATCCGTAAGGACAATTTGTGTACCATCTGTAACAGGTACATTAGCAATTCCCTTACCTCCGGACAGTACTTTCCCATAATAGACCACGGGAGTAGTGATTGCCTGCACACTGAAACAGGAAAAACTCCATTGTAACAAGCTTAAAAGCAATAATAGTCTTAATTTCATTCTTTAATCCTTTCTATTTTAATCAAACGTGTGAGAGGCTTGTTTATTTTATATATTTGAGTTATCAACTGGTCTATTTCAGCTTGCCAGGCTTCACGTATCTGTGGAAACATGGCTTGGGTATAATTGGTATATAAATACTTCACTAAATAGTGACTTTCTCGCTCCGCTTTGGCAGCATCAAGAGCAGCTTTATTATCTGCGAAAAGTAATCCTCTATGCTTAAAAAAGACATACTGCATAGCCATATACTGGCGTAAACGTTTTTCTATAGCACATCTTTCCTCATTCAGATACATGATAGACAGGCTCTGTTGGTATTGGGGCGTGCATGTTATTTCAGCCAGATTAATTCCTTTACTCAATTCATTGCCGTCCCAGCGTCCTATTTCTGTTCCATCAATAGTCACTCGGAAATTTCCATGCAAATCGGTCACTTTCATTATTTCCTGATTCATTTCCTGCATAAAGGGAACTTGTCTGACAGCATCCCGGGCTGTACCTTTTGTTCCCCAACGAGGAATAGTGTCGACAGGAAAGGGCAAAGAACGGGATAAATAGCTGAAAGATATTGTGTCATTTTCGTTCTTTATGTGAGTTATTCGACAATTTCTCTCTTCCATTGCTTTCCTGTTAGTTGCATTGATATGAAAATAAGCGACTTCTTTTCCTGCAAGCCCCTGTGCTTTTAAGAACAAATACGCCATTACCATGTGGCCGTCTTTATCCGGATGAATTCTGTCACCTCCACAGAAAGTAGCTGTAGAATCAGACTGCTGAATCTCCTTATTCAGCTCACACATCACTGTATTGAAATTAACAAATCCCCATCCTCGCTTTTGGGCAACTTCTGCTTGCATTTCAATAATTCTTTTGATCGTCTCATTCTTTCCATGTAAAGTTTCCACTCCTTCCAATTTCACATTCTCATCATAAGGAGAAGAACCCAAAAGTACTACGTTTTTTATTTTCTTGTCTGCAAGAATCTGCTGTTGTAGTTTTCCAAACTCTGTGTTAGCGTATTCTACCTGTTTATTCGCGTACTTATCATATCCGGGCTTATTATATCCGTCATATCCGGAATCATTCATTCCGAAGGAACAAACCAGATAAGTTGGCTTTTTAATTTTAATATCTGAATCGAAACGAAAAACCATGTGGCTTGCACAATCGCCACCAATTCCTCCATTATAAATACGAAGAGGCAATTCGGGGAAATGCGTCATATAATACAGCCATATATAAGAATGATAATGGCCTCCTTCCGTTATACTATTTCCGAGAAAGACAATTCTGTCATTGGCTTTAAATGATGGAATTTGCTGTGCACTTACGGGAAACAATAAAATGCAACAGGTATATAATATGAATAGTATTTTTTTCATTGCTCAATCTTTTTATTCAATAGGAGTCAGAATTGCTGCCCAACCACCGCCTTTGGCCATTGTGACATTGATCGAATCACCTTTTGAAACTATTACCTCTTCTGTTTTAAAATCCGATGCATAAACATCTGCGTTCACACCATCTTTGAAAACTTCCATTTTATATTTGTCTGCCTCAAGAAAATTCAGTTTTACTTCAATGCTGCGGGCATTCCAGTCTGTCAGGCCTGCCAAATACCAATTCTTCCCATTTTTACGAGCAATCACCAATTGTTCTCCGATTTTGGCTGTTATCGCTTTGGTATCGTCCCAAGTGGTAGGTATACGGGAGATAAAGGAAGCAAATTCAGGAGCTTTATAATAGTTTGAAGGAGAATCTGCTAACATTTGTAACGAGCTTTCATACACTACATATAAGGCTGCTTGATGGGCACGCGTACCTAAACTGATCGGATGCACGAAATTGATGTAAAAATCTTCTGCTGTCGCATTGTTTACTGCACCAGGCGTATAATCCATCGGACCGGCTACCATTCTAGTGAATGGAAGTATCAGGTCATGTACCGGATTAATATCTCTTGAATCTTTATCGTGTTCTAATCCCAGTACACCTTCAAAAGTCATCACATTGGGGTATCTCTTTTGTAAGCCGGAAGGTTTGAAAGAACCATGAAAATCAACGAGTAATTTACGATCCATAGCCGCTTTTCCTACACGCTCGTAGAAATTAACCATATATTGATCCGAACGTTGCATAAAATCGACTTTTATACCTTTGATTCCCCATTTTTCATAAATATCCAGAATTCCTTCCAAATCTTTATCCAGCGGGTTCCACAAAGTCCATAATACAAGACCAACGTTTCTTTCCTTTCCATATCGTACAAGTTCCGGGATATTAAGTTCGGGGATTGCCTCTTTAATATTCCAAGTCCCGGCTGACCATCCTTCATCTAATAAAATATATTCAATTCCGTATTTTGAAGCGAAATCAATGAAATATTTATAAGTATCAGTATTCACACCTGCCTTAAAATCTACTCCATATACATTGAGTGTACTCCACCAATCCCAAGAGATCTTTCCGGGTTTAATCCATTCTGTATCTTGAGTGACAGATGGAGAGGCCAATTGATATACTAAGTTGTTTTCAATTACTGCTTTATCATCCTCGTTAATCATTAATACACGCCAAGGGAAGGCTCTTGTTCCTTCAGTCTCAGCGATGTAAGAGGCCTTCTCCAGCAATACTTCATCACGGTCAGTACCTTCTTTTAGTGCACTTTTTAAAACTACAGGAGGAAATTCACCGGATAGCGTGTTATTACGATCACCCGTTAAAAATAGATTGGGATAATCGAAAAGATCGGATTCCATAATAACAACTTTCGTTCCTTTAGGAGTAGAGAGGTAAATGGGTAGATAGCCTTTCATATCGTTAGTGAGCGAGGAGATGTTTAATTCATCAAAAATGGCTTCGCAGTGTGTGAGGTATTCTTGATTCTTTTCTCTTGGCCAATATAGCTTACACCCTTCAGTCCAGTTCTGTTCAATAGTTTCGGTATTAATAATAACTTTAGGTTGCTTTAATGAAGTCTCAAAACGATAAGCGGCTCCATTGTTATATACTCTGAAGACTATTGCGTAGTTACCTTTACAAGTCAGAGTTAACTGGTTATATTGATCTTTGATAATTCTTTGTTTAAGTGGAATGACAGCTGTTTGCTCCGAATTTACTTTAAGTGTTTTAGCTTTTATTACTTTCGGATTTACTCCCGGTTGTTCAGTCTGCCCTTCAATATCCATCTGCATCAGACTGGGATTTAGTATACGTTCACCATTGTAATTAATACTCCAACTCAATTGTTTTCCGGCTGTTACCGTCACCTTGATTTTTCCATCCGGTGAACTTACAGTGTAGTTTTTGGCTTGAGTTACTATGCATGTGCATAAAATAATGTGTAATAATATAAGTACTCGTTTCATTTTATATATTATATTTTATTGAATATTCTCTATTTAAAGACTCTCTGCTCGTTGAATTCCTTCTTTAATGGCTGTCCATTGATTGAATTCTATTACTTGCACAATGTCAAACACCATTAATCCTTCGGATTGGGAAAGACAGACATAAACAGCATCTGCTATATTGTCCTTATGATTTAAAGCATACAAAGTGCCATAGACTTTACATGCTCCATGAACAATGCGTTGTGCACGCGCTATTCCATATTCTATGGATTCGGGATCGTTCAATCCAAATATTTTGGTTAAATAAGTTCCACATAGAAAGGTGTCTAACAATCCGGCAAAACCTGTATTTTTATATTCAGGTGAAGCCCAACTGTATTCTTTGGAAAAATCGTATTCGGTGGATGCCCAATTTTGTCCTTGCCCATAAATAGCATGAATCCATGAGGCAGCCCAATATTCTAATTGAATATCCGGTTTAATGTTTTTAATTTCTGTGCGCACCCGTTCTACAAAATTACGTATGACCATAGAGCGGAACTCCCACCATTTCTTGTAATAAGTCCCTGTCCGTTTAGTGCCATCTGTATTCCAAATGAAAATATCATCCGGGAACCGATCTAATTGCTTTCCGATGTATTGTTCGAAAGCCGTTTTTGTTGCCTCCGAAAAATCACTTTCATCTCCCGGATAACGGCAATAGTCTAAGGCAAAGCCATCAAAATTGTAATTTGTAACTAACTCTTTTATAAAATTCAGACAAAAGTCTTGTACTTCCGGTAAAACTGGGTTTAAAAAGGCGGAGACTTTTGTTTTATCGTCCTTAATATCTATCAAACCCTGATCTTTGGTATATTCCAAACAAGTTTTTCCATCCCATGTATCATCACGGTACGCCATACCATTTTTAGAAGAAGGTAGGCCTGCCGTAAATATAGTAGCAGAGACCGTAACTTTAAGTTCACGTTTATGAGCCTCATCAATAAAAAATTGAAGATAATCCCAATCTCTTTCGATATGTGTATCGGCAAGATCGGTCAATGGGGTTAAATAGGAACTTTTAAACAGGGCATCGCCTTGTACAGGACGCACATCGACTACAATTTTATTAAAACCTGTTGATTTGGCGAGATCAAGATAATATGTGATATTCTCTTTTTTTGAGAAACGTTCAAAATTTGCTTCTGCAT
>OCSG01001550.1_pt1 | contig 14077 bp, 10 predicted proteins | sample 1538831 | NCBI WGS metagenome assembly OCSG01 (sample SAMN04571729, study PRJEB22368) | human gut metagenome | biome: human gut; material: stool | host: Homo sapiens | place: Luxembourg | collected 2012-09-20 | reverse complement strand
GAGTGGCTCTCCATCCACCGCAGACTGTTTGAAGGCGTGTTCAGTCACGCCGGACAGATTCGGCAGTACAACATCACCAAGAAAGAATGGGTGCTGAACGGAGACACCGTGATCTATGCGGACTGGAACAGTATCAAGGATACGCTGGATTATGATTTTGCCAATGAAAAACAGTTCTCCTATGAGGGTTTGTCCGTAGATGCGGCGGTGAAGCACCTGGCGAAATTCGCCTCGGATATTTGGCAGATCCATCCCTTCGGCGAGGGAAACACCCGTGCCACTGCCGTGTTTATGATCAAGTATATGAAAACTTTCGGCTTCCGTGTGAACAACGACGCCTTTGAAAAGAATTCGTGGTACTTCCGCAACGCCTTGGTCAGAGCAAACTATACGAATCTGCAAAAGGGCATTCACGCCACCACAAAGTTCTTGGAGATGTTCTTCGGCAATCTCCTTTTGGGCACGGATTACGAGCTGAAGAATCGTTATATGCACATTGATTATGTGGACGGCGATAAGTCCCAAAGTATCAATCCCAAAGTTCCAAAGTATCAATTTGATACTTTGGACTGCTCGCTGGAGGAATTGGCCGTCTTGGAACTGGTCGCACAAAACCCGGCCATCAAGCAGCAAGGGCTTGTGACCGCAACGGGAAGGTCCATCGCAACCGTGAAGCGGATTATGAAGTCACTGCAAGATAAAAACTATATCCGCCGAGAAAACGGCAAGAGATACGGAAGATGGGAAGTGCTGGTTTGATTTATCGCACGCTCCAATGCAATGCAAAAAAATAACGTAGGAAGGAATTCATTCTATGGCTAACGGAAACAACGCCACAATCGGCTTTGAAAAACAAATCTGGGACGCTGCCTGTGTCCTTTGGGGGCACATCCCCGCAGCAGAATACCGAAAAGTGATCGTAGGACTTATTTTCCTGCGCTACATATCCAATGCGTTTGAAAAGCGTTATCAAGAGCTCGTAGATGAGGGCGACGGTTTTGAGGATGACCGTGATGCCTACGCCGAAGATAACATTTTCTTCGTACCGGAGGATGCACGGTGGAGCAAGATTGCTTCTGCTGCTCACACCCCTGAAATTGGCACACTCATCGACAATGCAATGCGGGCTATTGAAGCAGAGAACAAAAGCCTGAAAAATGTGCTGCCTAAAAACTATGCAAGCCCAGATTTGGACAAGCGTGTTTTGGGCGATGTGGTTGACCTGTTCACCAATATGGATATGAGCGATACCAAAGAAAACAAGGATCTGCTTGGTAAAACATATCAGTATTGCATTCAGCAGTTTGCTGCATACGAAGGTGTTAAGGGCGGCGAGTTCTACACGCCGGAAAGTATCGTTAAAACGATTGTTGCAATTCTAAAGCCTTACGAAAATTGCCGTGTGTACGATCCCTGCTGTGGTTCTGGCGGTATGTTCGTTCAGTCAGCCGATTTCATAGAAGCACATCGAGGAAACAGGGGGAAGATCTCAGTCTATGGGCAAGAGTCAAACGCCGACACTTGGAAGATGGCAAAGATGAATATGGCGATCCGTGGAATTGACGCCAACTTCGGACCGTATCAGGCAGACACTTTCTTTAATGACCTCCACCCCACGCTGAAAGCAGATTTCATTATGGCAAATCCGCCGTTCAATCTCTCCAACTGGGGACAGGAAAAGCTGAAGGACGATGTGCGTTGGCAGTTTGGTACGCCCCCTGCCGGTAATGCCAACTATGCGTGGATTCAGCATATGATCCACCACCTCGCCCCCAATGGCAAGATCGGTCTTGTTCTTGCAAATGGTGCGCTGTCCACTCAAACAAGCGGTGAGGGGGAAATCAGAAAACGCATCATTCAGGCTGACCTTGTGGAGGGAATTGTAGCTCTGCCGACACAGCTTTTTTATAGCGTGACCATTCCCGTCACCCTCTGGTTTATCAGCAAGAATAAAAAGCAAAAGGGCAAGACGCTTTTTATTGACGCCCGAAAGATGGGACATATGGTTGATAAAAAGCACAGAGATTTCACCGACGAGGACATTCAAAAATTAGCAGATACCTTCGAAGCTTTCCAAGAAGGGACATTGGAAGATGTAAAGGGCTTCTGTGCTGTGGCAGATCTTCCGGCAATCGAAAAGCAGGATTTTATCCTGACTCCGGGCCGATATGTGGGCATCGAAGAAGTTGAGGATGACGACGAACCTTTCGAGGAAAAAATGACCCGCTTGACTTCTGAACTTTCGGAGATGTTCAAAAAGTCTCACGAGTTAGAGGATGAAATCCGCAAGAAACTGGGGGCGATTGGGTTTACTATGAAAGATGAGGAATGCGAATAAGTATGGGCACATATGAAAAAGCATACATTTACTTTGATACAAATTCTTTAGAATGCCGTCATTCTGGGAAGTCGCTATACCTTTCTCAGTTTATAGTTAATCCCATCTATTATGAGATTGAGGATTTAATTCGTAATATGGGACTGACGGGTAAAGTAGAAATTTGCATACCAGATATAGTCTGTTTTGAGCTTAGAGAGCACTTGCTCAAACATTTCAAAGCAGAAAAAAGTTCTATGGAAACAAAAATTGGAGCTTTTCGCAAATCTTTTGGAGATTTAGCGGAGGTAATCTGTGAATTTAAGGATTGTCGCACAGAAGAAGAATATTCAGATTATGCAGATGGCATTATTCAAGATTTTCTTGATAGTCCTCGTGTAAATGCAAAAATTATTTCCTGTCCCAAGGATGAGGAATCCGTAAAACAAATAATCCAACAAGCAATCCATTCAGCTCGCCCATTCAGAACTGCTAAGGCCAGTGGAAAAGAGTATACAGATGCCGGATTCAAAGATGCCCTGGTTTTTAATACTATCCTCGCACACACCGGTGAGCAACTCGGCTTGCTTGTTTCAAATCCGCCCGAAGGGATGGACGATGCTGTTCAAACTGTTATGACGCAGTGCGAGCTTTGGACGGATAATATGGAGGAATGAGTATGGACACACAGAATCTTTCTATAGCAATTCAGGCGTTTATAAAAAAGCAATCCACCAATGCCGCATATTACGAAGAAAACTGGAATGAACGGAAAGAGCGAAAAGCATACTACCAATCCTTCACCAAAGATAAGCTCTTGGCAATGACCGAAGAAGATTTCCTTGAGTATATCAGCAGGCTTTGGGCAGTGCTAATGTGGGGAAACAAAAAATATGTTGTCGATAAGCTGATTGAAGATAATGGCTTTTCTACGCTTAAAAAGCAGTTAGCCGACCTGTTGTACGGATCTGCCTCTGTAGAGAAACGGTGGGATATTTTTCTGAAATCTGTAAAAGGTATGGGACCTGCTACGATCAGTGAACTGCTTTCCTATATGAATCCGCAGGAGCACATCGTATTCAACAAGACAACAATTCTTTGTTACGGTTACTTGGGGATTCCGAATATGCCCAAGTACAACTACCAATACACCGGAAAGAAATATACTGAAGTGTGTACGATTGCAAAGGAAATTGCATCCAGTCTGAAGAAAGCAGGCGCTGCTGATTCGGATTTGCTGGCTGTTGACTATTTCCTGTGGGATGAAATTCTCCCTCTCGCAGAAAAGGATGTCCCTACCACAGATGCGATTTCTATTTCTCAGGAGCCCATTTCTGCCAGAGATTCAAGATCGCTACACGATGAGATTAAGGACAAGCTGGTGGATATAGGAAAGTTGCTCGGCTTTGACAGCCGCTCTGAAGTAAAGATTGCAACGGGCGCAGTTGTGGACGCTGTCTGGGAAGCTAAAATCGGCAATATGGGGAAAGCAATTTATGTTTTTGAGGTACAGTCCAAAGGTTCCATCGATAGCCTTATTCTAAATCTGAAAAAGGCACAGAGCAATGCAGCGGTTCAAGCTGTTGTCGCCGTTGCAGATGAAGAACAGCTTGCGAAGATCATTCAGGAAAGTGCCGGTGTGATTGATGAAAAATCTCTGCGAACTTGGGACTCCGAAGATGTTTTGGCAGTTTATGATGCGCTCGTGCGGGCACACGAATCAATCAACAAACTGGCGCTTGTACCGGAAAGCTTCTGACCTCTTGCTCTGATAAAGTTCGGAACAATATCAAATTTAGTTTGACATAGTTCCGATAGAACAATGACATTGTTCCGGAAATTTTTGATATTGTTCCGAACATTGTTCTTTTTCATTCGACCGGAGCTGTATATAAAGCAAGCGGAGGTCATCGACCCCCGCTTGCTCGTTACCCATATACAATTTCCTGCATCACGATCTCGTTCGCTCGGTTTCGGATGCCGTTCATCTTCCGCACCCACGACTGCGGTTCGCTGGCCTTCAACCTCTCCGTCACACCCTCGGCATCTGCGTATTGTTCTACCAGTCGAAGAAAGAGTTCCTGCGCTTGCTCCTCGATGTCTGCAAGGTGTCCGTCCAGCGTCCCGGCGGTCAGCAGGTTATAATACAATACCCGATGATGTTCCTTCAGATAGGCTCGCCGCCGCTGCCCGTAAATGCCGATGGGACGTTCTTCTTCGGGCGGTAAGCAAATATTGGGTAGGCAATAGTCGCCCTGCCTTGTGTAAGTACCGCCCAACTGCTCAAATAGCGATTTCATATGTGATCCTCCCATTTGCAATTCTTCCGGCAAGTACACCAGCGATGCCCCAACAACACAAAGCGCACCTGCCTTTCGATTACAGTCTAACAGAACCGAAAAGCAGGCGCGAGTGTGCGAATTTCCAAAACGCAAGGTCAGTGCCGTATGATAGCGAGTTGTGGGTTTTAGGCCAAAATACGATGCACCTGCATTTTAGCCTAAACGGGGATTTTGTGCAGCTGTAACGGGCCTCCACCTTGTCTCCACAAAAAATGCAGCGAACTTTTGCTGTGCGGACACACTTTTTATAGCGAACTTTGCAAATAACCCTCAGATATAGATCACTTCCGCTTCATCTTCCTGCTGAATTCGCTCAGCGTCTGGATATGCCAGAGGCTTTTGCGGGTGATGGAGCGGAAGGTCAGGGAGCAGAAGAAATCCACAAGAAAGATTTTCGGGATACAGAACTTCAGTCCCTTTTGAAAGGCTTTCAGCGACCCGCGGCTGCACCAGTTGTGGACGGTGGTCAGAGTGTAGCCGGTCAGGGCCACCACATCCTTTACCGTGACCACATCCGGGTATTTGCGCAGCAGCTTTTCATAGTAGCCGTGCATCTGCCGCAGCGTGTCCTCTGGCAGCTCCTTGGAGAGCCTCGCCACATAGTGGGTGCCGTACCAGCCCTTCGGCGCAGAATAGAGTTCGGGGAAAATCGCCCGCTCCTCCAAGTATGCTTTTACATCCTCTTTCCGGATTCTATAGCACCGGGTTTTCTTGCCGGACCACTCGCAGGGCACCTTGCCGCTTTTGAGCAGGTGCAGCGCCGTGGACTTACTGATATGGCAGATGCGGAAGAATTGCTCCTTGTTCATCACCTCGGGAACGCTGTCCCAGTTGACGGGAAATACATCCATTTGTAACACCTCAAAAATAGATTTTCGTCGGTTGGAAGCTCTATTCTGCGGTGTATGGCCGTCTCCCGATTTTTCTCTCCTATCTTCCCGCATTTCTCTCCAAAATCGGGAAAAATGCCGATTTGAACCCACTTCCAAAAAAGCCTGTCCCGCAAGGCTTTCCGGGCGAAAAAGCCTGATTTCAAGCGGCTTGCGGCGGGTACGGGGCTTACAGAAACGACCCCAAAACGGGCATCCCCGTCGCAGTTGCACAAAAGACTCGAAATGCCGCGTATGGAAAAACAAAACCAGGGACAGGCAGAGTCACACAGCTCTTACCTGTCCCTGCTGCCTGTTCCGGCGTCCCGAAACCGGCGTTTGCGCAAATTTTGTTGACTATTGAGAACGGAATCTGTATAATGAAAGCAAAAGTATTCTGAGCAGGAGGACGAAATGCATGGCGACGATCAAGGATGTTGCTAGGATAGCGGGCGTGTCCGTGTCGACCGTCTCTCACGTGGTCAACGGAACCCGATACGTTAGTCCTGAGAAAGTCCGAAGGGTCGAGGACGCTATTCGCCAGCTGGACGAGCTCCCGAATTTCATCGCGAAACGGAGTGCATTGAAGAGCAAACTGTCCGAAAGCCGCTATGTGCTGATCTTGCTGTCGAAAAAACGCAGCCTGTTTCAGAATCAAGTCAAAGAAAAGCTGGAAGAAATCGTAGAGCAGAAGGGTTATATCGCCATTTCGCTGGCGTATGACCTCGATGAAGACCGACTGGCGGCCATCCGCGCACTGGCAGGAACGCTGGATCTTGCGGGAATGGTCGCTTTCCCGGACCGGGAAGATGTGCTTTCCGGAGCCTTTTTCAAAGGACTCCGGTTTCCGGTGGTTCTGATTGGGAACCCCGTGGATCGGTTTGCCGCAGACACCCTGCTGCCCGACACCTTTGAGGGCAGCTACCGCGCGGTGCGGCACCTGATTAAAAACGGGCATGAGCGAATCGCTTACCTGTGTGAGTCGGAAGTGTACGGCACCCAAAGGTTTGAAGGCTACAGGAAAGCTCTGGAAGATTCCGGCATTGCGTTGGAAAAAGTGCTGGTCCGCGCGGGCTTGAAAACCGAGGCGTTGGCCGCCGAAGCTATGGCGCAGATCGTCGCGGCAGAGCCTGCGCCCACCGCGGTCGTGATTGCCGACTCGCTGCCTCTGATTCCCGCCATCCGGTATGGAATCGGCCACAACATCGCCGTGCCCGGCGACCTCTCTGTCGTCAGCCTGAACGATCCGGAATGGGCCTCGCTGACGACGCCGGAGCTCACTTGCGTGGATAAACAACCACGGCAGTTTGCGCTTTCCGCCGCGGACCTGCTGTTCCGGCGGATTGACCGCGGCGAAATTGCAAACCTCTCTTCGCCCGCGCATGCGTACTGCACGAAAACTCTCCCCTCAATCCTCAATGTGCGCAACTCTACCTGCGGAATCGGCCGGGGTCCCTTCGGGGAACGGGCAGCGAGTGCAGGCGGCCTTGCCTTATCCGAGGTGGAAAAGGAAAAGATTCGGCAAAAGCAGTATACGGCGGCGATCTCATTCCACTATACGGGCAAGGCGTGGATGCGCCTGCAGGAAAAGGGTATCAAAAAAGTCTTCGACGAGCTTGGGATTTCCATCATCGCCGTCACAGACGCTCATTTCAACGCGGCGCTGCAATGCAAACAGTTGGAAAGCATCAAATTTCTGAAGCCGGATCTCCTAATCTCGATCCCCGTTGATACTAGGGGCACCGCGGAAGCCTTCCGCTCGATTGCGGACAGCGACACCCGGTTGGTGCTGATCACCAATGTCCCGGAGGGACTCACCCCGAAGGATTACATCTCCTGTATCTCCGTAAATGAGCGAGCCCACGGGGACAGTATGGGCCGCGGATTGGGCGAGTACATGGTACGGCACGGCCTGAAATATGCGGGGCTGATTTGCCACGGCGAGCAGAACTTCTTTGCCACAAAGCAACGGGACGGCGCGGCGGAACAGGTTCTGACGGAGGAATACCCGGAAATCCGGGTGTGCGGAAAAGTCAATTTCCTGACAGAGGTGGACGTCTACCAGAAAACACGGAAGCTCATCGGGATGTACCCGGAGATTCAGGCTCTGTATGTTTCTTGGGACGGTCCCGCGCTGGAGGTGATAAAGGCCCTGACGGAGCTGGAGCGCACGGACATCGCGATCGTCACGGGAGATCTGGACTATGCCATCGCCATGCAGATGGCACAGGGCGGCATGGTCAAAATGATTAGCGCGCAGTGCCCCTATGAGCAGGGGGAAGCCATCGCAATGGTGGCGGCCAACGGCCTGCTGGGAAAAGCGGTCCCCTCCTTCATCGGGGTGGAGCCTATCAGCATCGACCGGGAGAACCTGCTGAAAAACTGGAAGGCGATCTTCAAGGAGGATCCGCCGGCGGCGTTGCGCAACGCGATCAACCGCAGCGCCGGCGCACTTTAACGGCGGTTCGCCGCGTTCAAACCGACCGACAGAATATCAAGCGGATAGGCATCTGGAAGCAGGGCTTATCCGCTTTTTACATAGCGCCCGCACAAGCCGGGTTCCCGAAATTTTTCATTGCCCCTATCCCCCGCGCGGCTTTTCGGCCGCGTTTTTTTGGCGCGGTAAAGAAAATTTGCGCAAATATACACGAAAGAATGAGAAGTCAAGGCGTTTTCCAACGAGCAACTGGCCCGGACAGCCTAACACAGGTGTCAAAGCATTGCAAACAAAAAGAAAGCTTGATTGGAAATGCCTAATTTTGTCCTCTGTATTTGGCGAAACAAACGAATTTTCTCAAAATTGCAAGTAGAAATTGACAATCGCCGCAGTGCAGAGTATCATAATGGAAGTAAAACTAATTTGCGCAAATTTATAAAAATAAGAAAGGAGCAGACATGAAACTCGGTTATATGACAAACGCGTTCGGCCCTCTGGTAGGAGAAGGAGGCGGCGTTACAAGCATTAAGGACATCCGGTATCTGACCCTTTGCGACGACGAAGCGGTGCTGAAAAAAATCACAAATGCAGGCTTCCGGTATATTGAGGTGTTGGAAGGGAACCTGACCAAATACGGTTCGGACATCCAAGTGCTCAAAGACATGCTGGCCCGCTACGGTGCCGGCATGATGAGCGTCTGCGTGGGCGCCAATTTTATCTACCCAGACGCGCTGGAGGACGAGATGTTTCACATGGAGACAGTCGCTGCTCTGGCGGAACAGGTAGGCGTTTCCTACGTGGCGTTCTGCGGCGGTGCCATACGCGGGAAAGGCGTCCAGACGGGCGACTATGCGCTTCTGGCCAAAGGGCTGAAGGAGGCAGAAAAGGTCTTCGCCGCCCACGGCATCGAGGCAAGCTACCACCCGCACCTCGGGTCCATGGCGGAAAAGCCGGAGCAGATCGACCGACTCTTTTCGGTGAGCGACATCAAGATCTGCCCGGATCTGGCGCATCTGGCTGCCGGCGGCGGAGATCCTCTGGAGATCGTCAAAAAGTACTACGACAGAATCTCCTTCGTCCACCTGAAGGATTTGGACGAAAACGGATTTGCCCCGCTGGGCACCGGGCACGTCGATGTCGAAGGGGTTCTGCGGTTCCTGAAGGAAAAGGGATATGCAGGAGATTATCTGGTGGAGGCTGACGGCTTTGCCGGCGACCCGGAAGAAGCCTGCCGGACATCGTACCGTTTCCTGCAGGGCAAGCTGATCTAAAATTCCTCCCGTCCGCGGCGTCGGTCAACGGCGCGCGGCGCAGGAGGGCATCTTAGAATGGGAGGATTTTACAATGAAAAAACTGAATGTGGGCCTGGTTGGTGCCGGGTTCATGGGAAAAGCGCACTCAATCGGGTATTCCGACATGCCCAAGTATTTCTGGCCGGCCCCGGCCGTGCCGGTTTTAAAAACAATCTGCGACATCGTCCCGGAAATCGCGGCAGACGCGAAAGAACGCTTCGGCTTTGAAAAATGCTGCACGGACTGGCGCGACATCGTCAACGATCCCGAGATCGACGTGGTAAGCATCTGCACGCCGAACAATGTCCACGCCGAAATCGCCATCGCTGCGCTGAACGCAGGGAAGCACGTACTCTGCGAAAAGCCGATCGCCTCGACATTGGAGGACGCGAAGGCCATGGCGGAGGCCGCAAAGAAAGCGGCGCAAAAGGGGATCATTGCCATGAACGCCTACCAGTACAGGCGCGTTCCGGCGATCGACCTCGCCAAGAAATTCATCGATGAGGGATCCATCGGCAAAATCCTCAACGTACGGTGCACCTATCTACAAAGCTGGTCGGCCGATCCTGCCTCCCCGCTCTCCTGGCGGTTTCAGAAAGACATCGCCGGCGCGGGGACGCTTGGCGACATCGCCTCACACGTGATCGACATCGCCCAGTATCTGGCGGGTGACATCGAGGCGGTGACCGGCATGATGCAGACCTACATCACCGAGCGGCCGGTGCAGGAAGGCGGCACAGACCTGCTGGGCACCGTAAAGCTCGGAGCCGACGCGAAGCGGAAGGCCGTAGACGTGGATGATGAGGACAGCTTCCTCGTGAAGTTTAAAAACGGCGCGGTAGGCAGCATCGAGGCCACGAGAAACGCCTGGGGTCGCAACAACTTCATCACGGTAGAGCTTCACGGCACTCTGGGCAGCCTCTACTTCAACTACGAGCGACTCAACGAGTTGCAGGTGTGTTTGGCCGGCGACCCCGACGACAGAAGGGGCTTTAAGACAATCTACACCGGCCCCGCGCATTTTCACGGGGAAGTGACCTGGAACATTCCCGGAATGAACATTGGGTACGGCGAATTGAAATCCATCGAATCCTACGAGTTTATCAAAGCGGTGGTAGAAGGCAGGCAGCCGTCTACCAGCTTCGCAGAAGGGTATCGAGTGGAACGCGTTTGCGATGCCGTGAAACGGTCGGCGGAAACCGGACGTTGGGTAACGGTGAACGATTGATGGAAGTGCCTGTTTGACACGCAACCCAAAGCCACATGTCATAAGAGTGACCCACAACGGTAAAGAGCAGATTTTCAAAATCGTGCAGACCATTGCCGACGACGAGATACGCCAGCTGGAAGCCCGAGAGGGTATCTGTCTAAATTTCAAATTTGCCAAAAGTCCACCGCAATTTTCGTGAAATTGCGGTGGACTTTTCCTTGATACCGGCGCAGCAAGCTCACCCTGCAGCTGCTCGGAAGGCGCTCTGCCTTAAACGTTCCATATGGATCTGAATCTTGACAAATTTTGGATTTAGAGGTATGCTATTTTGTGCTTAGAGGGTACCTGTTTACCTAATCATTACAATATAGAAAGAGAGAGGTACAACATGAATATTTTTAGTGATGCAATCGAGCAGCTCGGTATATTCACCATCGTCGGCGGAATTTTGGCTATCGTCGCCACAGTTTTGGCCTATGTGTTTATCGTCCCCGAAAAACGCCGCGAAAAGCTCAATGCTTTCGGCAAGTTCCTCCACGATACCTGCAATTTCAAGTACCTGATCGTAGAGAAAATTCTGCAGGCTCTGTACATTTTCTTCACGGCAGATATGATCATTCTGGGCTTCTTCATGCTCTTTGCCGCGCCTAAAGACTACTTTGGCAATCGCCACTGGCTGGGCATCTACGGCATCCTGACCATGATCCTCGGACCCATTATGATCCGACTGGTGTATGAACTGTTGATGATGGCAGTCTTGCTGCTGAAAAACGTAATCTCCATCAACAATAAGCTCCGCAGCCAGAACGGAAACGAAGAGAAGAACGGCATTTTCATGGCCCCCGACATGAGCGACCTGCGCCAGCAGCTTCGGTCTAAGGCAGCACAGCCTCAGAATCCGCAGCCCCAAGTCTCGCAGAGCGCACCCGTAGCCAAATTCTGCGGCAAGTGCGGTTCGCCGTTGAACGAAGCCGGCAAGTGCCCCAACTGTGACAACAATCAGCCTCAGGCTTAAACGCAAACATTAAGATTATGCCCCGAGCGGAAGTAATGCCGCTCGGGGCTTTTGGTTTTGTCCGCTTCAGCAGAACGACAACATTGCCCTGTGCAGCTTCAAAGTTGCACGGGGCTCTTATTATTTCTCATTTGACTTGTCTTTTTCGGCTTTGATACGTTCGATTTCTTCCGCTATTATATTTCCGATCGTATGATCGTCCATTTTTATACTTTCTGCCGCTGCAACGGACTTGTCAGCAAACGCATCAAATTTTTCCTGTTTATCTTTTAATATATCCATAATTCTTTCATCGATCGAATTCTCACAAAGCAACCGATAAACCAGTACATTTCTTGTCTGGCCCATACGATACGCCCTTGAAATCGCCTGATTTTCAATAGAGGGCTTAAGCTGCGGTTCGCACAAAATAATCACACTGGCAGATTGAATATTCAGACCTGTCCCGCCCGACTGTATTTGTGCTGCCAAAACCGCCCCGGCAGGAGCCTTATCAAAATCGTCAATGATCTCTTGTCTTCGCTGCGGCGAAACGGAACCATTTATCGGATTCATACAGCGGTCACCCAAAAGCTGCACAACTTTTCGGATCGTATCCAGAAAAAACGAGAATATAATCACTTTTCGCTTTTCAGATTCGGCCTCTTCTATCAGCTCCATCAATCGCTTCGCTTTGCAGGAATCCTTTATATTTTCTGCATTCCATGACACACGCCTTGTTTCTGCAAAATTCTTACCGAACACCGCTTGTTCATATATATCCTTTTCTGCCTGTCCGAGTGTGCACCATTCTTCACTTTCAATAAGTTCAGGGAGCTCCGTCAGCACGTCTTCCCTCTTTCTGCGGTAATAAACCGGCGCAACTGCCTCTCTAAATTGTGGCGCCGCGGTCAAAGCAAGCATGTGTTGTATTCGCAATGCAATATCAGGACGTAAAATATGGATAAGCGCAACCATTTCCTCCGGCTTATTTTCAAGTGCCGTGCCCGTCATAAACAGCATGCGCTCTGCACGTTCACAGATTTTCTTCACATTCATCGTACGTCTTGCCTCTGAATTTTTAATGTAATGTGCCTCGTCTACAACCAAAAGCGAAAGCTCAAACGATTCCGGCAAATTAAAATGTGCTGTTGTCTCGAAGGTTGTTACAGCTACACCACCAGCGCTTATCCATGAATTCAGTGCTTCTTTTCTGCCCGCACCATGAATTTTTACAACCTGCAATCGGCTCATTTTACGAATTTCTCGGCACCAATTTGTAACGACGCTCGCCGGGCACACAACTGCAAAATGCGATGCCCCTGTGTTTTTCAAAGATACCATCGTGGCGATTGCTTGTACGGTTTTACCAAGTCCCATTTCATCTCCGAGAAGAACGCGCTTTTGGTGCAGTGCATATTTAACGCCCCATTCCTGGTAACGACGCAGCTCGCACAGCAAACCATCCGGGAAAAAACATTCCTCTTGTACTTCTCTTGCGAGTTCTTCCGGCAGTCCGTATATTGAATCATCGTTACCGAGTGTTCCCGGGACAATATTTTCAAGAGCATTGAAAAACGAAACCGAATGTTCGGAAAATTCTTTCCAAGCATCTATCCCGTTGATCCGCTTTGTGTTTTCAAATATTGTCCTTTGTTCCCGAACTCTTTGACCATAGTTTCCATTTCTATAAGAATCCAAAAATTTATATGCATCCACTGCTTTTTGTTTTTTAGCTGATGATGCAAATATCCACTTCAATCTTTTCTGAGATAATAACAAATCTTCTATCGCATATTCGATTTGTCTTCTATTCTCAGTAATCAAGCCACGACATTCTTTTGTCGTTTCCCTCGCATAAACATATTTAGATAATGCTGTCACTAAAGCTGTCGATTCCCGCGTTTTGTTATCAACACTCAGTTTGATCTTTGCGCCTTCTCGCACCTTGTCTGCCATATTATTCGCTATACGCTTTATGGAATACGCTGCATCTTCGCTGATACCATGCACCGAACTGATCGAATACACATTGGCCGCAACAATATCTGCGATCGAACGAAATCCGTGGTCTCGAAGTGCTTTCACTCTAAATCCGCCTTTTTCACGATTGATCTCTTCTACCGGAATATCTCGAAGCACGTCTAATACGTTTCGGGTCACGACCAGATTTGCTGCTTTTTCAATATCTATCTGCACGTTGTCTTCGTACTGTGCAATCTCATCCAGTTCTTCCAGCATCATGCGATGTTCCTGTATCAACCGCTCTGCATCCGCCGTATCAAAAAGCTTTGCCAACTGTATTCTCTCCTTTTCTGCCGATTTCAGCTTATTTAAAGTATGACGTAACAGTTCTTATTTGTCAATATTTCTCTATGCAAACCTCAAAACTTCTCATTAAACATTAAATACATATTTTTCCGAATATTGCAAATGATTTTCTACCCCACCCCGCCTGTCGCTTTTTCGCTCACCTTACTTATTTTCAAATTTAGCATATTTACATTGTACTTTTCCCGTGCTATGATGGTCTTAACAAAGACGAAAAGGTGATTTTATGGCGAAAAAGCTGGCACATATAAGTGAAGAGCATTCCCGCGAGCAAACCGTATACGA
>OCSG01001542.1_pt1 | contig 14129 bp, 11 predicted proteins | sample 1538831 | NCBI WGS metagenome assembly OCSG01 (sample SAMN04571729, study PRJEB22368) | human gut metagenome | biome: human gut; material: stool | host: Homo sapiens | place: Luxembourg | collected 2012-09-20 | reverse complement strand
ACCTGCGCATCCACCAGATAAAAACGGCGTTCCAACTTGTTCACCTCTCAAACACAAGTGTTCTTGTAGAAAATATAATAGCATCCGAACCCCTGCAATGCAAGTGCCCGGATGCTATTTTGTCACTTTGTCCAGTTTTGTCTTGTGAAGTGCGCCCTGTCCTTGCCGGATTTTTCAGCAAAGGGGTGAAAAAGTACGATTTTTGTCCTTATTCCGTGTCCAGTGCACTGGTATCGGTGGGTATGACCGGCTGGGTAGGCACAGCATCGTCTGTGTTCTCGGCAGGGGCAGCAGCCTGCGGTGCGGCATGGGAATAGGTGCAGGTACCGGGCAGGTCATCGGCACGGTAGTAGCCCACGGCAGTGCTCGGGCAGCCTGCACCGGCCAGCAATCCGCTCTGGGTGCAGTAACGGCGCTCCACCACGCCTGCGGAGGTGGGGAATGCCTTATAGGGCAGGTCTGCCTGTGCCTGCTCCATCAGTGCCTTCCATGCCATAACACAGGTGCGGGTCTTGGCCTGCTGCTTGGACAGAGTCTTGGTCATATCGTAAGGTGCATCATATCCCCACCACACAGCGGTGACATAGTAGGGTGTGCCGCCCACGAACCACAGATCCTTTTCGTCGCTGGCAGTACCGGTCTTACCAAAGGCCTCCATGCCGTTGGAGTTGGGGTAGCGGCCGCTGGCAGTACCTACGCTGGAGAACAGAACGTTCTTCAGCAGACGGTTCATGACATAAGCGGTATCGGGGGTCAGTGCCTGATAGCTGGTGGCGTTGTTTTCCAGATAGATGTTGCCGTCCCGGTCCAGCACACGGGTATACAGGTGCGGGGTGGTGTACTCGCCGTCATAGAAGATCTGGAAGGCTGCGGCCAGCGCCATGGGCGTAACACCCTTGGTCTGGCTGCCCATGACCATCTGCGCCAGACCCACATCGTTGGTGGGGTCCAGCGTATTCAGTTGCAAGGTGTTGTAGACGAAGTTGAAGATATTGCTTGCGCCCACAAGGTCGCCCACGCGGACTGCGATGGTATTCAGCGAGCGGGCAAGGCCGTTCCACAGCGGGAGATCGCTGCCGTCGCCATAGTTGCCGCCGTAGTTGCGCGGCCAGCTGCGCCATGCGTTGGGGTAAGCGCGGAGCTGCTTGTCGGAGAGCCCCATCAGGCCATTCTTGCGGCAGTAGTCCTCGTCCCGGATGATCATATCCTGCTTCTGGTACAGGGGGGAGTTGTTGAGCATGGTAGACCAGTTGACCAGACCGTACTCAATGCCCAGCGCATAGGCACCGATGGGCTTGATGGTAGAACCGGTCTGCCGCTCCACATTATAGGCGCGGTTCAGGGAAAGGCTCTTGGTCTTTTCGCCCAGGCCGCCCGCAATGGCCAGCACGTTGCCGTCATAGTCCAGCGTGACCATAGCAGCCTGCGTGCGCACGTTGCGGTAATAGTAGACGGTGCCATCTTCGCCGGTGCGGGTCTTGGGGGTACCGTCCTCGTTGAACACCTGCACATCATCGTCCGAAATGGAGGTGACCTCTTCCTCATGCCAGCCCGCCGGGAAGTAGGCATCGTCGGTGTTCAGCATCAGGTTTTCCATCTGGGACTGCAGCTTGGTGTTGACAGTGGCTTCGATGGTAAAGCCGCCGGTGTAGAGCAGCTTCTGTGCCTCGGACTCGCTGATGCCCTCCTTGGTCATGATGTCCTGCACGACCTCATTGAACAGTGCATCGGTGAAGTAGGAGGTGACGGTGCTGGGCTTTTTGCCGCTGTCTTCTTCGGCCAGCACAAGGGGCTGTGCAGCGCCGTTGCGGTAGTCCTCCTCGCTGATCACACCCTGCTGCCACATATTGTACATGATGAAGTTGCGGCGGTGGATCAGATTTTCGGGGTTCGTATAGGGGTTATAGTTGGTGGGGTTTTTGGTAATAGAGGCAATGGTAGCGCACTCCCACAGGCTCAGCTGGCTGACGTCCTTGTTGAAGTACTCGTTGGCCGCCGTCTGCACACCCTGAATGGTGCCGGTAAAGCTGATGGTGTTCAGGTAAGCCTCCAGAATGGTCTCCTTGGAGTAGCTGCGGCTCAGGCAGAGGGCGCGGTAGATCTCGCGCACCTTGCGCAATGCGCCATCGATACCGCTGGCGCTGTTGTCATCGGTCAGGTTCTTGATGAGCTGCTGTTCCAGTGTGGATGCGCCCTGCTTGGAGCTGTAAATGGGCAGCAGATACTCGTTGATCATTGCACCGATGGTGCGCTTGAAGTTGACGCCGGGCTCTGAGTAGAAGTCCTTATCCTCGGTGCAGATGAAGGCATACTGCAAATTGGAGGGGATTTGCTCAAGGTCTGCCCATACGCGGTGGCTGTTGGAGGAGCGCAGGGTGGCATACTCCACCTGTGCGCCGGTATCCGGGTCGGTAGCTACCACCATACTGGACTGGCTCAGCTGAATGTTGTCCAGGTCCAGCAGGTCACCGTCGTTGGCAGTAGCCTGCACCACATAGAACACCATGCCCACGGCCACCACGCTGCCCAGCATGATGCCAAGGCAGAGCACCGTAGCAAGGGTGCGGCCGATGAACCGCAGAATGGGATGCTTGCTCTTTTCCTTTGGCGGCTTGGGGCTTTTGGGTGCCTTGGGCGCGCGGGTACGGTTTTCCGCTGCGGGGCGTGCTTCGCGGCGGCTCTGGGAAACATTGACCTTACGTCCCACCGGGCGGGCAGGCTGCTCCTCGCCGCCCCGGTGGATCTTTCTCATCTCATTGTTGGAGATAGGGATCGCCTCCTGACATTTCAAGACTGTTGCCGGGCATAGCTGCACCGGGTTTTATCCACATCGTTTGTGACACGAAATTTCAAACTGCAATACCATATTATAGCACGCAAGCCCCAGCCGGGCAAGAACCAATCTTTGCGCGCTGAGCAGATATAAATAGTATAACACACTCTCTTGTGGAAAGTACAGTATCTGCGTGTGAAAATTGTCTGCTATCCGCCAAAACGGGGCATACTTACCGGGGAAGGGAGTGTTTTTTATGCGCAAGCTGTCTGTCTGCCTGTTCTACGGGCTTTGCGTATTCACCATTGTATTCAGTCTGTTCTGGATGGCGCTGCCAAAGCTGCCGCTGTCCCAAAGCCCCGCCGGATCTGAGACCGACCCCGCCTCTCCCCTGAGCCTTGCCGCGCAGGCAGTGCCCCAGACGGACACCGCCCGCTACTGCCTGCAAGACAGCGGCGGGCGGGTGGCGGTGTACACCTGCCGCGCCGACGGCACCCCGGGCACCCTGATCCGCGTGACCGGCATCTACACCAACCTTCTGCCCGAAAACGACGCCTTACGCATCAAGCGCGGGCTCGTGGTCAACAGCCCCCGGGAGCTGGACCTGCTGCTGGAGGATCTGGGGGAATAAACGCAATGAGCCGCTGCACGATGTGCAGCGGCTCATTGCATTTATATGATTCAGGCTTCCATTTCTTCCAGCGGCACAAGGTATTCCTTGCGGCACTGCTCGTACTCCAGCATATAGTCCTTGCTGGGGCTGTGGTGCATGATGTTTTTCAGGGTGTGAGAGTCGTAATCATCGCCGGCCTCCATGCCCACCATGCGCACCGCAATGTTGGAGCAGTGGTCGGAGATACGCTCGGCGTTGTTCAGCACATCCAGGAACACCACGCCGGTGTCGATGGAGCAGATCCCGTCCTTCAGACGGCGGATGTGCTGGTCGCGCAGACGCTCCACCATCACGTCAATGATCTCCTCCAGCGGCTCCACCTGTGCAGCCTTCTGAACATCATCGTTTTCAAAGGCCTCGTCCGTCAGAACCAGAATGCGCTCCAGTGCGGCATCCAGCAATTGCAGTTCCTTTTTGGCGCTCTCGCTGAAGCTGGCTTCCTTGTCGTACAGTTCCTCGGCCTTTTCCATGATGTTCACGGCATAGTCGCCAATGCGCTCGAACTCGGTGACAAAATTCAGCAGCTCGGTCACCGCGTGGCTCTCGTCGTCGCCCAGCTCCTGATCGGTCAGTTTGATCAGGTAGTTGGTGATCTCCACCTCCATGCGGTCGATCAGGTTCTCGCGCACCTTGATGGCACTCACGGTCTCCTCGTCCATCTTCAAAAGCAGCGGCGCAGCCAGACCCACGTTGCGGGCGGCGCGGCGGGACATCTTGATCACCGCGTTCTTAGCCTGCTGCAAAGCCACAGCCGGGCTCTTGTACAGACGCTCGTCCAGCACCGGCATGCTCAGCTCCTGTGCTTCCTCCACGCTGCTGGGCACCGTGAGCATCGCCAAGCGGCTCAGCACTCCGCTGCAAGGCAGGAACAGCAGCATGGCGCATACGCTGGACAAGGTATGGATGTTTGCAATGGAGCTCTTGTTCATCACATCGCCCCACATGGGGATGCCGATGGTGAATTGCACCGCATAGATCAGCGCCAGCAGGATCACACTGCCGATGACGTTGAAGTACAGATGGATGAGCGCTGCCCGCTTACCATCCTTGGAGGAGCCGCCGATGGTGAGCAGCGGGGTGAACGCCGTACCGATATGTGCACCCAGAATGATGGGAATGGCAGAGCTGAAGGTGACAAGCCCTGTGCTGGACAGTGCCTGCAGAATACCCACCGAAGCGGAGGAGGACTGGATGATCACGGTGACCACCACGCCCACCAGAACGCCCAGAATGGGGTTGGTCATAGTGACAAACAGATTCTGAAAGACGGCGCTCTCCCGCAGGGGAGCAACGCCGGTATCCATCAGGCTCATGCCGGTAAACAGAATGCCGAAGCCCAGCATGATCTGGCCGATATTCTTCTTTTTGGCATTGCGCAGGAACACATAAAAAATGCAGCCAATAAACGCCACCACGGGGGCAAAGGTCTTGGGCTGGATCAAGGTCAGCCACAGGCTGTCGCCTGAGATATCCGCCATGCGGATCAACTGACCTGTTACCGTAGTACCAATATTTGCACCCATGATCACGCCTACCGACTGCGTCAGTGTCATGATACCGGAGTTGACCAGACCGACACAAATAACCACCGTACCAGCCGACGACTGGATGACGCCGGTGATCAGTGTGCCGAAGATCACGCCTTTGATGGTAGAGGAGGTAAGCTTTTGCAATACGCCCTGCATCTTGCCGCCTGCCAGCTTTTCCAGACCGGCACCCATGATGGACATGCCGTACAGGAACAGCGCAACGCCGCCCAGCAGAGAGGTAATGTGTGTGATATCCATAACGATACTCCTAATATGAAACTTCCCTTTTTATCCTTTACAGCACACAGCCGCCGGAACCTTGCACGCGCAACGCCTGCACTGTTCCGGAAGCCGCTTATTTTTATTATACCATCAAAGGGGGCGTCTCAACAAGGTTTATTTTACACGAAAATTACTTTTTTCACACATTCCGCAACATATTTCCGGGTGGCAAACAAAAAGCTTTCCGTTATTTTACATATATTTTACATTCAGCTTTCCCAGATGCGATATGCCGCCGCTTACCCGGCCAGCTCTTCCATGGCCTCCCGCACTGTGTCGGCCGAAAACAGGAACACACCACTGCCGGTGTATACCTCCACATGACTGCCCACATAACGCAACTCAAAATCCTTCATGGTGTTTCCCTCCTGTGTTTCTGTTTTGTTCCGGGGCTTTCCCGGTGAACACAGTATCGCATAATTCAGATACCATAAAAAGGACTTTCAAACGTTTTTGCGGATTTTTGCGTAAAAAACAGCGTATGCTCCCCAGTCTGCTCACGCTGTACACGGCCATTTTCCTCGGAGATCAGGTCTTTGGCAGTCCCCGCAGCGCCGCATTTCCGCAGGAAACAGGCGCTGGAGCTGCCGTTTTCCGTCACGCCCCCTCCTGTGAAAATGGGATAGCGGAGCGTCCGCAGACGCTCCGCTATCCCGAAATTAAAAATAAATTTTCCGCTGATAATGGCTATAGCAAAGCGGAAGCCCTTCCAAATCATCCTGCTGTGCAAAGCATTATTCTGCCGCGTCCGTCACACGGACGGGGTAGCCTGTCCGCACACAGCGCACCGCGTAGCGGGAACCGCCGCCGGAGGTGCAGGTGAACAGGGTCAGATCCCAGTTGTCCGTCTCGGTAGCGGTGGTCATCTCCTCGATCTGGGTGGGGCGCAAAGTCTCCACGCTCTCCACCTCATAGCTCCAGCGCAGACCGTCTGCATCCGTAAAATAGACCGAACTGCCGATGGCCAGCCACTTGATGGGGCTGAAGTGCATTGCGTAGTTGTGGCCGCAGATCACAAGATCATCGCCATAGGTGGTGCCGCTGTACCGCCCGGGGGCGATCTTCAGCCCGGCGTAGCTCCACTGCGCCATCACCGGCAGCTCCCGTTCTACCGCCGGGATGGAAAGCACCCCGATGTAGTCCCGCCCTTCCACCTCCACGGTGGTCATCTCCTGCGTCGGGTCCAGCACCGGCTGCGGGGCTGCAGTCTCGTTTTCCTGCTGGTGCTCCGTAATGGTCTTTTGCATGGTCTGCTCCAGCTCGCCCAATACTTCCTGCGAAGCCTTTTCTGCCCGGGCGGCATCCCACCGGTTGTAGCCCAGCAACCCGGCGGCGCATAAGATCAGCACCGCGCCCAGCACCATGCACAGCCTGCCGATTTTCCGTTTCATTGCATTCCGTCCTTTATATATAATAGTATCGTCTGCTTCAGTATACCATTCCCCGCTCCGGTTTACAACCGTTCTTGCGGTCGTTTTTTATCGGGCAGCAGCGCGCAGACCAGCCGCACCATCTGCCCGGTCAGGGGCAGCCACACCAGCGCGCACAGTACGTTGAATAAGGTGTGTGCGTTGGCGATCTGCCGGGCGATCACGGCGCACTCCACCCCTGCGGGCGAGCACAGCCGCACCAGCGCCGCAAAGGGCTGCAAGAGTGCGCAGCACACCGCCGCTCCGCTCAGGTTAAAAATGGCGTGGGCTGCCGCCACCCGCTTGGCGTCTCTTCCCTGCCCGATGGCGGCAAGCACCGCCGTGATGGTGGTGCCGATGTTATCCCCCAGCAAAATGGGAATGGCCGCCGTCAGCCCCAGCAGGCTGTGCACGCCGTCTGCCCCGGGCTGCGCCGCCATGCTTTGCAGCAGCGCCACTGTGGCAGAGCTGCTTTGCACCGTTAAGGTCATGCAGACGCCCGCCAGCAGCCCATGCAGGGGACTTTGCTGCACCCGGGCAAGCTCCAGCCGGAGCAGAGGGCTTTGCAACAGCGGCTCCATGGCGCTGCGCATCACGGTGACGCCTTCGAACAGCAGCCCAAAGCCGAACACTGCCTCGCCCACGCAGCGGCCCCGCCAGCCTTTACAGGCCAGACAGAGCAGCACCCCGCCAAACAGCAGCAGATACCGCCAGCTTTCCACCCGGAACGCCAGCAGCTGCGCCGTGACCGTTGTGCCGATGTTCGCTCCGAACACCACCGGCACCGCCTGCCGCAGCTGCAACAGCCCCGCCGCCAGAAAGGCAATCACCATGACCGTGACCACCGAGCTGCTTTGCAGCACCGCCGTTACCGCAGCACCGGTCAGCAGCCCTGCCGCCGGGTTTGCGGTGCACCGCGCCAGCAGGCTGCGCAGACGCCTGCCCGCTCCCTGCTGCACCGCCCGACACAGGCTGTCCGTCCCGTATAAAAACAGCGCCAATCCGCCGAATACCTGCAACAACACTTGGAATCCCTGCTCCATCCGCACCCTCCGTTTCTGCCTGTCCTTTATTTTTATGCAGCGAGAGCCGGTTTGCGCATTGACAAAACCTACAAGTTTTTTGTGAATTTTTGTTTAATATTTCCCCATTCCCTTGCAATCCGGCAGCAAAAGGAATATGCTTATCAGGCGTTAATACTTAACAACTGTTAAGTATCCAAAAAATGCAAACGAGGAGGGACTGTCGTGTCCGAGCCAAGCACCCCCAGCTTTCAGGGGATGTGCCACTTTATCGGGCAGCTGAGCAAGGCATCCAAGACCGGAATGCGGGCGGCGCTGGCCGATTGCCCCAAATGCCACTTCAATATGCTGGAAGGCCTGCTGCACGCCATCAACTGTCACGGAAAGGACGGTGCCATTTATGTCTCCGACCTTGCCCGGGAGATCCGACAGCCGCTGCCGGCGGTCTCGCGCGGGCTGCGGCTCATGGAGCAGGACGGCACTGTGGTGCGGGAACCGGACCCCGCCGACCGCCGCAAAACGCTGGTGCGCATCACCCCCAAGGGGTACGAGCTGTGCCACCAGTGTGAGCAGGCTCTGCGCAACTACTTTGCCAGCGTGCTGGCACGGTTAGAGCCGGAGCAGGCAGCCCAGATGGACGCGCTGCGCGGCGCGCTGATGGATGCCATTCTTGCGGAAAATGCCGCGCGCAACATTGACCCGAAGGGAGAAACGAACCATGACAAAGATCTTTAAGCAGCTGGCCCGGCACTGGGCGGTCTGCCTTGTGGTGTTCGCACTGCTGTTCGTGCAGGCGTACTGCGACCTTGCCCTGCCGGACTACACCAGCAAGATCGTGGACACCGGCATCCAGCAGGGCGGCATTGAAAGCCCCCTGCCCCAAACGGTGCGCCAGAGTACGCTGGACGCGCTGAGCCTGCTGATGAGCGAGGAGGATGCGCAGAAGCTGCAAAACGCCTACCAGTACTACCTGCAGGACGATGGCGTGTTGCAGCTGCGCTCCGACCTGACCGAGGCCGAGCGCACCGCACTGGAAGATGCCGTGACCACCCCGGACATCGTGCTGTATATGGCTGCCGCACAGGCCGCCAACACCCCCGCCGGGCAGAACAGCATGGGCATGACCGGCCTTGCCGAGATGCCCTCTGCCGCTGCGGACACCGACACCGAGACTGTTGCCCCCACGGCAGCGAATCTGGACACCGTTTGCAGCCAGTTTGCCGCCATGAGCCAAATGCCCGGCTTTGACCGCAGTATGCTGCAAAAGCAGCTGGACGGTGCCATGAGCCAGCTGGACAGCACCCTGCTGGAAAACCTGAAAAGCCAGTCTTTGCTGCTGGTGCAGCTGGAATACGAGGCGCAGGGCGTTGCGCAGGATGTGCAGATGGGTTACCTCTTCCGGGTGGGCGGCCAGATGCTGGCGCTCACCCTGCTGATGGTGGCCGTGGCTGTGGCCGTGGGCTTCCTTGCCTCCCGGGTATCTGCCGCCATCGGCCGCGACCTGCGCCGGGAGACCTTCTCCAGCGTTATCGGCTTCTCCAATGCGGAGATCGAGAATTTTTCCACCGCCTCCCTCATCACCCGCACCACCAACGATATCCAGCAGGTGCAGTTCGTCTGCGTCATCCTGCTGCGCATGGTGGCCTACGCGCCCATTCTGGGCATTGGCGGCGTGCTGCACGTTGTAGGCAGCAGCTCCGGCCTTTCCTGGATCGTGGTGCTGGATGTGGCTCTGCTTTTGTTGCTGCTGATCTTCCTGATGAGCGTTGCCATGCCAAAATTCAAGGTGATGCAGCAGCTGGTGGACCGGCTGAATCTGGTCAGCCGCGAAATTTTGACCGGCATCATGCCGGTGCGCGCCTTCAGCCGCGAAAAGTTTGAGGAGCAGCGCTTTGACAAGGCCAACCGGGAGCTGATGGGCACCCAGCTGTTCACCAACCGCGCTATGGTGGCTATGATGCCCTTTATGACCCTGATCATGAACGGCACCAGCCTGCTCATCGTCTGGTTCGGCGGCAAGGCCATGGATGCCGGCACTATGCAGGTGGGCGAAATGATTGCCTTTATCACCTACACCATGCAGATCGTCATGTCCTTCCTGATGCTGGCCATGGTGGCCGTCATGCTGCCCCGCGCCGGTGTGGCTGCGGATCGTATCGACGAGGTCATCCGCACCAAAGCCTCCATCCACGACCCGGACGAAGCCATCGCAAAGGCCGCACAGGCGCACACCGACTGGCAGGGCGTTGTGCAGTTCGAGGATGTGAGCTTCCGTTACCCCGGTGCGGACAGCGATGCGCTGGAACACATCAGCTTTACCGCAAAACCCGGCGAGACTACCGCCATCATCGGCTCCACCGGCTGCGGCAAGTCCACCCTGCTCAACCTGATCCCCCGCTTTTACGATGTGACCGGCGGCAAGGTGACCGTGGACGGCATTGACGTGCGCGAGATGCCGCAGGCACAGCTGCACGACCTGCTGGGCTATGTGCCCCAGAAGGGTGTGCTGTTCAGCGGCACCATTGACAGCAACCTGAAATTCGGCGGCGAGGATATCACCGATGCACAGGTGCACAAAGCCGCCGCCATTGCGCAGGCCACTGATTTTATCGAGGCAAAGTCCGAAGGCTATCAAAGCCCCATTGCACAGGGCGGCTCCAACGTATCCGGCGGCCAGAAGCAGCGGCTTTCCATTGCCCGGGCAATTGCCAAGGACCCCAAGGTCTATCTGTTTGACGACAGCTTCTCGGCACTGGACTACAAGACCGATGTAACCCTGCGCCGCGCTTTGAAGGCACAGACCGACAACGCCACTGTGATCATTGTGGCACAGCGCATTTCCACCGTGCTGCACGCAAACCAGATCCTTGTACTGGATGAAGGCAGGCTGGTGGGCAAGGGTACCCACGCCCAGCTGATGGTCAGCTGCCCGGAATATCAGGAGATCGCCCGCAGCCAGCTGAGCCAGAAGGAGCTGGCGCTGGATACCCTGAATACAGAAAAGGAGGGTGAGTGATATGCCCAGACCCGGACGTCCCACCACCGAGCGCGCCAAAAACTTTAAAGGCACGCTGCGGCAGCTCATCCGCACCATGAGCCACTACAAGCTGCCCCTTACGGCAGCCATGCTGTTTGCTGTTCTGTCCACCATCTTCAACATTGCAGGCCCTAAGGTGCTGGCAAAAGCCACCACCGCCCTTGCCACCGGCTGGATCGCCCGGCTGCGCGGCACCGGCAGCATCGATTTTGTGTATATCGGCCGCATCCTGCTGTTCTTGCTGGGAATGTACCTGCTGAGCAGCGCCTTCAGCTTTATTCAGGGCTGGCTGATGACCGGCCTTTCTCAGAAGGCCTGCTACGACTTCCGTCGCCAGATCAGTGAAAAGATCAACCGCCTGCCGCTGGCGTACTTTGAAAAGCGCACCGTGGGCGAGGTGCTCTCCCGCATCACCAACGATGTGGACACACTGGGCCAGAGCCTGAACCAGAGCATCACCCAGCTGATCACCAGCGTGACCACCATGATCGGTGTGCTGGTGATGATGCTTTCCATCAGTCCCCGCATGACCCTGATTGCCCTGCTGATCTTACCGGTATCGCTGGCGCTGGTGCTGGTGGTGGTCAAGTTCAGCCAGAAGTACTTCAAGGCACAGCAGGCCACGCTGGGCGTGGTCAACGGTCAGGTCGAGGAGGTCTACGCCGGCCACAACGTGGTCAAGGCCTTCAACCGGGAGGCCGTGGTGCTGGCTGACTTCAACGCCGCCAACGATAAGCTGTACGAATCCGCATGGAAGAGCCAGTTCCTCTCGGGCCTTATGATGCCCATCATGAACTTTGTGGGCAACCTGGGCTATGTGGCGGTGGCCATCGTGGGCAGCATTTTTGCTGCAAACGGCGTTATCACCATTGGCGATATTCAGGCTTTTATCCAGTATGTCAAAAACTTTACCCAGCCCATCCAGCAGCTTTCGCAGGTGTCCAATATGCTGCAAAGCATGGCTGCTGCTGCCGAGCGGGTGTTCGAGTTTTTGAATGAGCCGGAGGAGCTGGCAGACCCCGCCCGCCGCGCCGACCCCGCCGACATTGACGGACAGGTCACCTTTGACCATGTGCGCTTCGGCTACACCCCGGACAAGACCGTCATCCACGACTTCAGCTGCACGGTGCAGCCCGGCCAGAAGGTAGCCATCGTAGGCCCCACCGGTGCGGGCAAGACCACCATGGTCAAGCTGCTGATGCGCTTTTACGATGTGGATGCCGGTTCTATCACCCTGAACGGCCACAATGTGCGGGACTTTGACCGCAGCGCCCTGCGCGAGGGCTTTGGCATGGTGCTGCAGGACACATGGCTGTTCAAGGGCACCATCATGGAGAACATCCGCTACGGCCGGCTGGACGCCACCGATGAAGAGGTGATTGCTGCCGCAAAGGCTGCCAACGCCGACCACTTTATCCGCACCCTGCCCGGCGGCTACCAGATGGAGCTGAACGAGGACGCCTCCAACGTCAGTCAGGGACAAAAGCAGCTGCTTACCATCGCCCGCACCATTCTGGCAGACAACCGCATCCTGATTTTGGACGAGGCCACCAGCAGCGTGGATACTCGCACTGAGCAGCGCATCCAGACCGCCATGGACCGCCTGATGGAGGGGCGCACCAGCTTTGTCATCGCCCACCGCCTTTCCACCATCCGCGATGCCGACCTCATCCTTGTGATGCGGGACGGCGACATTGTGGAGCAGGGCACCCACGACCAGCTGATCGAGGCCGGCGGCTTCTACGCCGACCTGTACAACAGCCAGTTCGAGGATGTGGTGGATTAAAGCACCTGTCATCACAATATAATTGCAAAAAGAGCACCTGTCGCCTTTTTAGGGCAATAGGTGCTCTTTGTTTTACCCTCTCAGTCATCGCTGCGCGATGCCAGCTCCCCCCGAGAGGGGGGAGCTTTTCTACATCTGTCGGTGCCTGAGAGGGTTTTCGTCTTTTCTTTATGATTCCTCCACCGGTTCCAGCTTCAAGCCGAACAGCTTTTCCGAGAGGGACGGCAGCTGTTGCTGCAAGGCGCGGACGTAGGCCATTACTACCGGATCCTCGCGCTTTTGCCCCACCACAACGCCGAAGCGGTGTCCCCTGCCCCAGTCCAGTACCCGCACAAAACTGAGGTCCGGCCTGCGGTAATAGACCGCCGGGACCATCTTGAGTGCCGGGTCGCCGTAGGCCGCACTGCGGATACCGCCCACCGGCGTAAACTCCACCCCTCGGTCCATTCCCTCCTGCAGCAGGCTTGTTTCGTAGACAGTCTGGTACATCTCCTTGATGGGTAGCCAGCGATATTGCAATGCCTGTTCCAAGGTCAATCTGCCCACCGGCATATCAGCGGGCGGATGGATGGGGATGCAAAGTTCTGGCATATAGAACAGCGGCACAAAGGTAAGCCCCTGCGCGTAGAACTCTGCACTTTCCAGCTGGAAGGAAAGATCCATCTCCCCTTTTTTCAGGCTGCGCCAGACCTCGCTGCGGTTGGCACACCACCCCAGAATGGAGGTATACTGCAGGCACAAGTCACTTGTCAGGGAAAACAAGTCGTATGCGAACATCCGCATTGCCTCATGGCAGCCTGCAATCACCAGATGCCGTTCCGGCGGTTTTTCCTGCTGTTGCACCGCGCGGGCGTGGCGCAACGCCTGCTGATACAGAGCCACCAGCTGCTTTGCCTTGGGGTAAAAATCCTGTCCCGCCGGGGTCAGCACCACCCGGCGCGGTACATGTTGGAACAGCTCGAACTGCAGCTGCCCTTCCAGCGTGCGGATCTGCTGCGAAAGTGCCGACTGGGAAAGATACAGCGCCTCTGCCGCCGCAGAAAAGCTGTTCAGTTCCACGATCTTTACAAAGCCTTCCAGTGCGCTCTCGTTCATGCTTTTCTCCCTCCCGCAATACATTAGGTTGGCCTAAATTATAATATAAAAAATATGAATTGTAAACAGCACCCTTCTACGCTACAATTGTTAAGGATTCCGCAAAGTGCCTTTTACTTTGCTGCACGATAAGAAGGAACACAAAGAAGAACAAAAAGAAAGAGAGCGTACCTATGAACAAGATCTCCCGTAAGGGCTTTATCAAGATCGCCGCTGCCGCCGCCATGAGCGGTGTGACCGCCGGTGCTCTGGCTGCCTGCAATTCCGCTTCCGGTTCTGCCTCCACTTCCGGTGCTGCCGGTCAGTACATCCCCGGCACCTACGAGGGCACTGCCGAGGGTATTTCCTCCACCGTCAAGGTCACTATGACCTTCTCCGACAGCGCTGTCACCGACGTGGTGGTGGATACCTCCGGCGAGACCGCTTCCTTCGGCGCTGCCGCTGCCGATGAGCTGCGCGAGCAGCTGCTGGCTGCTGGTTCTGCCGAGATCGACGGTGTTTCCGGTTCTACCATCACCTCCGA
>OCSG01001520.1_pt1 | contig 14253 bp, 13 predicted proteins | sample 1538831 | NCBI WGS metagenome assembly OCSG01 (sample SAMN04571729, study PRJEB22368) | human gut metagenome | biome: human gut; material: stool | host: Homo sapiens | place: Luxembourg | collected 2012-09-20 | reverse complement strand
ACTCCGGTGGGTATTACAAGCCACATACCCTTGGGTGTGTGGTATTTTGACCTTGTGTTTAGCATACGATGTCAGAAATGGTTCCTGACACACTCTTCTGAGTACATGAGATGCCGGATACACCGCCAGGCCGTATGCTGTTTCTAAGGCTTTTGCTTAAAACCTTTTTTGTTTTTTCGCAAAAAAAATGCCCGGGAAATTATTCCCCGGGCTGGCTGCAAATCAGCATGATAAATCATCAAGTTTAAGTTTGTCAGATTCATTCAGTAAATAAGCCTTCGCTAATGTCATACTATTCGGCAGTATTTGCAGGATTTCATTAAACGCTTCAACGTCATCTACCAAATGCATACGGAAAAGGTCAACCAATGCAGCTTCTTCGTTAATGTTGACGAATTCTCTCACACAATCAACAATATTTCCACGCAGATATTTCTCGGCAGCCATGCTTTTCAAGTCCTTGCATTCCGCCAATGCGATTTGGAATCTTACTCTTGCGTTAATCGCATACGGGAACATATTTTCGGGAAAATCGTTTTTAGATTCAATGAAATTGCTTAACTCATTTCTTGTGTCTATCAGAATATGTGAAGGAAAATATACTGTCCGTTTTGGCGTATGTACTTTTACATACGGCTGAGCCAGCGCATCAGCCTTGTGCAATGTATCAAAATCGCAGGCAAAGTTGATTGTTTCAGAGACAGAACTGCAAAAATAAGATGGAATATTAGATGATTCCAAATATACGTCAGAGGCATGAACCGGGCCAATATTCTGAAGTTCTTTAACTGACGCAGGGAACCGCAGTTCTTTCAGTTTTGTGTTCATAAGAGCGTTGTACTGTATGATTTTAATACATTTCCCTAAATGGATATTTTCCAGTCCGGAACTGCAGAACGCATACGGGCCAATCGTACTGACACTATCAGGGATTACTATCTCACGCAGTGAAATATTGGAATCAAAGCATGAATTTGGAATTTCTGTAAGTGAATTGCTAAGCTTAACCTTTTGAAGCTTCCGGCAGTTAAAGAACACTGCTTTCTCAAGGCTTTTGACTGAATCAGGCATCTCTATTCCTTCAACCTCAGAGCCAAAGAATGCATTTTTCTCAATTTCTTTTGTTCCTTCTTTGATTTTTACAGTTCCATGTCTATTTTTCGGACATGCGAGCAATGTTTTTCCGGCTTTGTCATACAAAACGCCATCATAAGTCATATATCTCTCACTTTTGTCTGTAATCTGAATATTTTGCAGATTGCTGCAATTTTTAATATAATTGCAAAAATCTTCTTTATCATCATACACCTCACAATCAATAACGAGATTCTTTGGCGCCGCATACGCATACAAAACACGCTGAAAAAACAGGCTGCTGTTTTTGACGATTATTTTGTCATAGCTTTTACACAATTCACGAATAAATGTTACGTTATGTATGTTATGCAGAAAATATGTTGCAGTTTCAGGAATTACCAACTCCTTCGCATCTTTGTCAACATCAATAATCATGCTTCCGGCCATATATGCACCGCCAACTGGTTCTAATTCCATGAATGCTGAACCAAAAAAAGCAAGCTTGAAGCCGCCTTTTACGCAGTCTTCATTAATGATTTTTGTTGACCTGCAGCCATAAAATGCATAGCCGTCAATAAACTCAACAGATTTCAAATTTATGACCTCATCTGGCTTTTTGCAGAACGTATTAAGCAGCCAGACGTCAGTACGCTTTCCGTTTTTATCCGGGAACATATTGTAGTCTACCCTTATCAGCATGTCTGAATTGAGAAAATGTCTGTTGTAAGATATGATATTTCTTACATTTGGAAACATTTCGTTCGGAATTGACATACATTCCACTTCTTCACCGATAACAAGCGTTTTTACACTCGGGAATGATTTTTCTGCTACTTTTCCGATTGAAACATCGTCAAATCCTTCAAATTCCACTACCTCAACGCCGTCATCAACATCCATATCAAACACTGATGTACTACCCGGAATACATGTGCACATAAACCTGCAGCCATCACCACTTTTAAATTCTTTTATCATTTTTTTTACTCCTTTCTTTTTGCTTTTTTACAAAATTAATATGCAGTATTTGTTCCATATAGAAAAAAGCGCCCCGCAATTATTTTACGGGACGCTGTCTCAGAGTCTACAGTTTCAGAAGCTTACAGCTTCATTGAAGGCTTTTTGCTATTTTTTTTCATTTCTTCCATCAGATATGCCGCAATATCGTTGTTTTCATTATTGACAGCGTTTTCATATAAGTCTTTTGATGCTGCCGGAGTAAGCAGTCCAAGACCGATAAACTCGGCAGCTTCCGAATTTCGGCCTGTTGCTATTAAACGCGATGTGATACTTTTACTCATACGTTTTACATATTTTCTTAAATCTTCGCATGGTTCTTCTCCTGTTTTTAAAAGATGTATATATTCTGCATATGCCGTATCGGCAGAAGCATCCCCTGAATTACAGTATTTGTACAGAGTTTGCATCTTTTCCTGAATACCGGAATTTAATGCACATTCGCAATCTGATGCATTGGCTAATTCTATATACTTCGGCAGGAAATAAGTGTCATCATCGGCCACCAGTTCAACTACCATCGGCCATTTTCTGCTAGTATATTCTGAATGTGTAGTCCAGCTCATAGGACTTACAGCACGCATGAGGTTATGCGGCAATTCTCCGTGTATCGTTACTTTTTTTGCATACTGCAGTGCCTCATCTCCTACAACCCGCAGTGATTTTGGAAGCACGAACTCATTCAGATTTTTGCATATGTAAAATGCCGACCACTCAATTACCTGCAAGCCTTCATTGAAGACAACATTCTTCAGCTTAGAACAATCCATAAAAGCCTGGCTTTCAATAACCCGCAAGCTGTCAGGAAGAACGATTTTTTCAAGCCCTCGGCACGAAGCAAACGCGATTTTCCCAATGTATTCCAACCCGTTTCCGAACTGAATATCAGTAAGGTTAGTACACCGGAAAAATGCATTGTTTTCAATCTTCTTTAACGAATCTGGAAACTTAACAGACTTGATATTGCTACATTGAAATTTGTTCTTAGATACAAATATAGCCGGCCCGATAATTTCTATTCCCTCTGGAATTACCATATTTTCCGGAGCTTCTTTGATATCCGGTTTTAAGCTTACCAGTCTACGACTGTTCTTTTCAACCATAAAAATATCATTAACAACCTCCAGCTGTGGTGTTTTTGTTTTTGACTCTTTTTTTGTTTTCATTTTTCTAATTCCTTTCTTTTTTATTGTTTTTTTACAGTTTTAATATGCAGGAATTATGGAATAAGAAAAAAGTTGTCTGGCGTCATCCCGCAACACCAACAATCGCCAGCGCAAACAATGCAGCAAACGCAGCCAGCCATACGAGCCAGATTGGAAGCTTTGCTTTCAGCGGTTCCACTTTCACTGCATACGGGATACACAGCACCATCAAGACGAAGATACTGCCAATCAGTTTTAATATGTTTCCGCTTGTCGGATTTCCTATTATATGTCTTACCCAGACATACCCAACAAGCAACGCGTAAACAAGATTTGCAAAGCTGTACCACCGCTTCACTTCCATGCTTATATCAATAATTTCAACGTTTCTATTTCCCTGTTCGTCAGAAGACGAAATCTCATCTTTGCGTACATTAAGTTTTTCTGTTACATCATCCATATCTTTTTTCATTATTTTTTACCTCCTTAACAGAACGGCATTCTCTCATCTTTTATATATACAGCATACCGGATTTTCTGACATACGCAAATTTTCACCGAGTTTTTACAGGCAGACAAAAAAGAACAGGCAAATCATGCCTGTTCATTTTCTCAAATATAGAAATTTTGTTTAGGATTTTTACTGTCATTTAGACACTGCAGGATATACGATTTCAGAATCGACATACCCTTCTCTTCTGCTTTATCCAGCAGCTCTTTCAGCGCCATCTGTGACACCAGACCGGTTTTTACAAGTCTTACCGTAAGCTCCTCCTTATCATACTCCATGAAACGCAATGCCATTTTTTTTGCGTTCTTTTTTAAGTATGCTTTTGCAGATTCTGAGCCAAAATCGACATACTCCAGAAAAGCCATGTTTTGTTTGCATGTTGCTGTGTATGCATATGACCAGATGCCGGGAATTTTTTTCTTCGGATTGGCAAAGAAAGCTTCAATATCGTCAATGCCTTCATTAATCGTTGAAGGTTTCATATACCGTGGGATATATAAATACCGGTTGCCGCATTGTAGCTTCATGACCGTATCATTTGACGGTAATGGACGAAAACCCTTAATGCATCCTACACAGATATCTTTTCTGAAAGAAGGTATTGTGATTCTTTCTACCATATCGCTGAAGCAATTTACGGTCAAATCTTTAATTGACGTCGGAAGCTCTAATGATTTAATCAGAGTACCTGCAAACGCACCAGCCTCAATCTTCAACAGTCCTTCACTAAGCTGTATATCTTTAAGTCCAGTACGAAAGAAGGCATAGCTTCCAATTGACCGTATACTTTTCGGGAGGTCAACAGATTTCAAGTTCACACACATCTCAAATGCATTATTGCCGATTGTTTCAACGTTTTTGCCAAAAATGACTGATTCAAGATTTGAACAGCAAGCAAACGCAGACTCTTTAATCTCTGTCACCGAGTCAGGTATGACGACCGATTTTAAATGACAGTTAGAAAAAGCATACTTCCCAATTGTTTTTACACCATCAGGAATCACCACATGCTCTTTTCCCATCGAGCAGGCAACAAGCTTTTTGCCGTTTGTTGTATGTGCAATGCCGTCAATTTCTTTAAACTCCGGGCTTAATACCGAAAAGTTCTTGATATAAGTTTTTGAAGTACAAAAGTGGGCAACTCCTGCTACGTCCTGCTCATGCATAAGCAAATCGGTATTCAGAACAAGAGTGTCAGGAAATCCACATTGATAGTTGATTTGCTCTACGGTCTCAGGCCTGTGGATTATCAACTTTTTGATTTTGGTAAAATCAATATCTGAAGAAAATACTATTTTTTTAAGCCTGTCGTCCGGAATATCAATTTCATCAGCAGTATAATCAATATCAACAATAATATGTCCGGCTTTTTTGATTCCATTTTGAAATGGCTGACTTTTTAATGCAGATTCTGAAAACGCATCCTGTTCAATTGCCTGCCAGTCTTTGATATCCTCTCCGCCAATGATATTCAAGCTCTCACAACCTTTAAACGCAAAATTGTCAATGCTGTCTATATCTCCAAGGTCTATTGTCTCATCAGCACCACGGCAGAACACATTAAGAAGTGTCTTAAAACCGAAGTGGTTGTAAACTAGATACGAGCCCGTTTCAAATTCATAATTCATTGACAATACCCATCGCACATTCGGAAAAAGTGTGTTTAAAATCTCTATTGACACCACATCTTCGCCAATAATCAGCTTCTCTACGTCAGGAAAGCTTTTTTCGCAGCCAAGCATAAGCAAATCATACTTAATTGTGACTTCCTTAATTCCGGGAGCAATATCCATATCAAATACCCCAGCACCTTCTGGTACATTTGACCGGTATACTACCACGCCAGGCTGCGTCTCTTCTTTTAAGATATCCTCATCTGATATGTTACTATTTTTACCCATATTTTTTCTTCCTTTCTTTTTGTATTTGCAAAAATAATATGCTGAAATTCAGCAGGCAGAAAAAAGCCCGGAGCGTTAAGCTCCGGGGTGAACTTCGCTGCAAACAAAGTCTTTTATTCTTTTATTTCTTTTGTTTACGATTTCTTTTTGAATTTCTATGTTTCTAAGGTATTCTTCAACAGTCTGAGGCAGTGGATACTTTTTTGTGAACAATCCATTTTCATCCATATAATCGTTTAAGAAACAGATTACATTTCCGTCTTTATCAAGGAAATCCTGCAAAAAGAAGAACTCAACATATCCCGAGAAATTAACAAATAGCTTGAAGAAATCTTCACTGCGTTTAATCGTATGCCATAAAGGATTAAAATTAGCGTCATCATTTTCCGGATATTCATAGTATCTTTTTATACATTCCAAAGATAAATCCCATCTGTCAGCAATCATTGGATTAGTGCCTCTGTCCTGATTCATGCTTCCACGCAGTTTTGGAAAAATAATCATACCACCAATTGTATATGTAAATCGTGTTGTATCATACACAAAGCTTCTATAATTCGGCATCTGTGACTCTACTTGTCTGATTACATGTTCACATTTAATATATCTATGTTGCGTCGCGATTGAATCAGATGCAAAACGCATACCATTCCAGGTAAGATAATCAGACTTTTTGCCTTTTTGTAGCGTCATTACTTCGCCGTTTGGCAGTTTGCGGCTCCACAATGCCTGGTGGTAATTTCTTAGTGTTTCGCTTGCACTATCAGGGTCAGCATATACCGGGGCGGCTCCAAGTCCGTTTCTTCTTTCCCAGAATCCATCCCAAAAGCCAACCGTATCATCAATAAAGCACTTATTGACATCAATTTCACGGAAAGACAGAGTTGGATGCTGCCGGATTTATCCGTGCAGATGAAAACGACAAACGCGCCCCAGCTTAAGATTAATTAAGAAAAACGAAGCTTGACTTTTTATGCTATTTGTTATATAATGTATATATCATAAATAATAAGTGGGATGGTTATAAAATATGAATTATCCAGAAGTAAAAAAAGAATATAAGCATTCTTCTCATCTCGTGTATAGTTGTCAATATCATATAGTCTTTTGTCCAAAATACAGACGGAAGGTTTTGACAGAAGAAATTGCCAAACGGGCAAAGGAGCTTTTTACACAGATAGCAGAAGAAAACGGTTTTGATATATTAGACATGGAAATCATGTCAGACCATGTTCATATACTGATTGACTGCAACCCAAGATTTGGCGTTGAACATGTGGAAAGAGTTCTCGCATATTACGTGACGAATTTCCTGAACTGAAAAGAAAGCTGCCTACTCTATGGACGCGTGCAGCATTTATCTCTTCGGTTGGAGCTGTCTCCTTAAGTGTTGTACAGCAGTATATTGAAAACCAGAAAAACGTATAGAAGAATTTAAGAAAGGAGACCGGCATTATATGGCAAAAAACACAACCCCGTCTTTCGTTGTGACGAGACGAATTATAACTGATGACCGCGGATATGATAAGCTGAATAAGATAATGAGGATTACAGAACGTATGTATAATGCCGGCGTAAGACATTGCATTAAGCAGCTGAACGAGCTGAAAAAAGATGTCTGGTACAAGTATTGCCTTGGACAGTTCTTCGCATGCAAGGATGAGAAAGAAAGCAAGCGATGGAGCAAGGAAATATTCATATGTGCTGCAGCTTACCAGCTTACCGAGTATGACTTTCATGCGTATTTTGGAAGAGGCAAGGTATCCGGATATGAAGGCGGAATCGGAATCAATATTGTACAGAAAACCGCTACTGCCCTTTATAGTGCAGTGAAAAAGGCAATCTTCGGAAAGAAGATTCATTTTCGTAAATTTGAGGAAACATTTTCCTTTGAAGATAAGAAGGCAACATCAGGCATTATTTACAAAGATAAAACGGATACCGTTACAGTATGCGGCACTGTATTTAAATTAAAGCCAGCCAGAAAAAGCGATATATGGCTTCAAAAAGCAATGAAATATAAGGTAAAGTATTGCCGTATCATCAGGGAGCCTTTCGGGATTCATTACCGCTTTTTCCTGCAGCTTGTAATGGAAGGCATCCCGCCTCAGAAGCACGCGATTGGAGTCGGAACAATGGCTATTGACCCAGGGGTTTCAACTATGACTTCATATAATGGAAGTAAGCTTTCCTTTAAAGAACTGGCTCCGGATGTCAACAAATATCAGGAGAAAGTCATTAAGGAGCAGAACCGCCTTTCCAAGCTGACAAGGATTAACAATCCGGAATGTTACGACGATAAAGGCGTACATATCAAAGGTATGCGGATTCAATATTCAAAATCTATGAAAAAATCAAAGATGCGACTCCGCACGGCATACAGAAAACAGCGTGTATATGTAGAACAGTCAAATAACAACCTTGCCAATGAATGGCTTGAAGTTTCCGGCTCTGTTGTGAAGATTGAGACCATGAATTATAAGGGCTTACAGAAGAAATCTTCAAAGACTGAAAGACAGGATAAGGAATCTGTTGTAACCGATAAGACCGGAAGGAAACGCAGCATCCGTAAATTTAAACGAAGAAAACGTTTTGGAGGCAGTATATTGAAGCATGCGCCGTCAGGATTTTTATCTACGATTAAGAGAAAAGTTACAGCAACCTGTGGAATCGTGATTGATGTAAGCGCTTCAAAACTGAAGGCAAGCCAGTATGACCACGCTTCAGATACATACGAAAAGGTATCGTTAAGCGACAGGGAGAAAATAATAGACGGTCATATGGTGCAAAGAGACTGCTACTCTTCATTTGTGATATTTTACGCAACTGATGAGAATGAACCTGACAGGGAAGGATGCCTGAATGGTTTTAAAAAATTCCTGGTATGCCAGGATAAACTGGTAGAAGAAATGATACGTGATAATTTTAGCAACCCGAATTTCGGGACGAAGCTTATAAACATAAAAAAGCAGCAGCTCCGTGAAGAGCTCGCTGCTGCATAACTAGAATTATTCCACAGGCTCAGCTGCGAGCCCGCCTTTGTATATGTCCTGCATATACAGTGTGAGTACAGGGATAAGCTTCATCTGCTTATCTTATGGAAAGCTTAAGAGGTAAAATCCATCGTCCAATATAATCGTCTTATAACCCTGCAACACGGTCATTTCCGTCGGGTGCGGAGGATGAAAAACGGTGGCGTATGGAGACGTCTAGCCGGTTCTCTTTTGGGAACCCGCCAGATTTATCTGTGCGGAGCAGTCAGTCAGTTTTAGCATTTCGTTTTCCTCATTTCTCTCCATTTTCTTTCTCCCTCTTCTCCTCTTCCATCTTCTCTCTCCATGTCACCCCGACCGCAATCGCCGACCAGACATCCTTTTTCACACCGAAGAACACGTCGGGTTCTTTTTTAGTTCCTTTTCCATTTTTTTTATCTGTTTTTGCATACCGGTCAATCAGCGCCTGACGGATATTGGCATCTTTCGCCCGCAGGGTATTGCAGAGGCAGAGTTTTTCTTCCTTTCGGTAAATTCTATCAACCGGAATGTCTCGGTCCATTGCCGCCTGGATGAGTCTTCCGTTCCACAAGATAGATTCAATCGTGCTCTCCCCGACAGCCATTCCGAAGCTCTGAAACTGTTCATAAACCAGCTGGTCATAGTCGTCATTTTTGATTATCTGCATAAGGGCCTCATTTGCAATCTTGCCGAATGATAATAGTTTTATATCGTCTTTGTCAAACCGAATGATTGCATAGCCTGAGTCTACGGTTCCGACATCTATTGCGAGGATTTTATCTGTTGTCATGTTTTTTGTCTCCTTTTTTGAGTATATATCTAATATGCCGGAAAATTCTTTAAGGTGAACGAAAATAAAATATTTTGTCAAAATTAAATTTCGACATATTATTAGCAAATCATAAAATTTACAATAATTAACGGCTATGATATAATCATATATAGAATTGGAGGTGTAAGTATGAGGCACATCAAAGAAATTTTTAATCATAAAGATTTATCATTCATTGATGATGAATACGACAATTTTTTACAAAAAAAAGAAACATATTTACAAAATAAGACAAGCAGTAATTATTTGGAATTAACTTTCGCTTACGAATTAATAGACGCTTATCTAAAAAGCACATTAAGTGATGGATATATTACGCTAAATGAATTGCAATATATTAGAGCTGAATTAAAGGAGGGGCTTATAGAATGAATTTAAACAAGCATATTACAAAAACACTATTGAACGAATATGCTGGTTCCGAAAAAAAGAAAACAGTATTAATGGATGATGGAAATAAATATTTATTAAAGTTTCCTGACCCAACAAGAGAAAAAGGACGTGATTTGTCATATATTAATAATGCTATCTCAGAACATATATCCTGTTCTATTTATAACATCATTGGAATTCCAGCACAAAAAACAATCCTTGGCGAATATGTTGATGAAAATGGAAAAACAAAAATAGCATGTGCATGTCAAGATGTAAGAAAAAATGGAGAAATGATGTATGAAATTAATAAATTGGAATTAAGTAGTCTCGATAATACTCACGCTAAAAAATTGTCTTTGCCATATATGGATGAAGTTTTTAATAAAATGGACGATATCATATCTAAGGAGCAACTAAGCGATTTCTATTACGAAATGTTCATTATAGATGCATTTATTGGTAATACCGATAGGCACAATGGAAACTGGGCTCTCTTACAATCTTCTGATGGCATTCGAATTTCTCCTGTATATGATTGTGGGTCATCGCTTGCCCCTCTTGTTGATGAAAGCACTGTCTCTTCGGATGCTGGGATGGATTGTGCAATGAATACATCTTCTGTATTAGTGGACGATAAAGGGAAACGTATTAAATATTGTGAATTTTTTAAAAGCGAGTTAAGTTCTAAAACACAAAAAGCTTTGTTGCAGATAGTGCCAAAGATTAATCTTGATGCAATTGATAAGTTAGTGTTTAATACTGAATATATTTCCAGAAATAGACAGGATTTTTATTTTAGCTTTTTGCACACAACATATGAAAAAATATTAATTCCAGCAATTGAAAAATGTTTTGCACAACCAGAAAATTCTTTTGCTGATTTAGCCCCAGATAAATGTTACGATTTCTATAAAACTATTATTCGCCCATTAAAAGAAAATGCGAACTATCAAAAACAGTCTTTGAGCTTTATTGGGCTTAATGATTATCAGTATTCCAAAGGTGGGAAAAGTAGAATTTTTATTTATAAAAACGAGGATATAGTGGGGATAATATCTTCTCGTAGTAACAATAGGGAAACCAGAGAAAATTATGCAATACTATCATCATTTGGTTTAAATATTGAAAAGACCATTAAATCCATTAAAATAGAACAGGAAAAAGCAAAGCATATTCAGGAAGAAAAATCTAAAATAGAGATATCCAAAGATGAAGAGTTTAATTATGATAATAGTTCATACGATGATTTAGAAGAAAAATAGTGTTTAAATAACTTGAAAAGAGCGAAGTCAAAAACTTCGCTCTTATTACTCTCTTCGCTCTTTTTCAATATACAATCACACCCCCAGCTCTTTCCTCAGCTCATCAACCTTCTCTCTTTCCTCATCAGTAATCTCGCACCACTCAAAATACTTCTTCCAAAACTCCTCGCCTTCTTTTTCAAGCATTTTTCCGTATGTTTTCTTGAAGTATTCACAGTAAAGCTGCCATTCCTTCTGACGGTCAAAAAAGATGTTGTGTTTTTTAGCTTCTTCAATTTTTTCTGCTGATTCTTTTTCCTGTTTTTTTCTACATTTCAAAGTCAGGATACCAGATTCAACACTCTCGCCAAAATCAGACATCTTGAGGTATTCCTCAGAATCTTTTTCTATCCATTTATCAACAAAGTCCTTATTGAGTTTAGAAATAATTGGCTTAATTTTAGCCAGCTCTTCATCATGCCGTTTGATAAAGTCATGCACTTTTTCCTGAAATGTGGCATATTCTTCGCTTCCTTTTTCCAGATTCTTAGATTCATGAAGTGTTTTAAACCATTCTCTCATAATCGCATCGGCCGGTTTATACATATCAGCAATCTGGCAACGCAATGCATTTGCCTTTTTGGCATACTGATTTACATCTTCAAGCGTCTTAAACTTGAAGCTGCCATCGCCATAATAGCCGATATTTTTAGTGCTTTTTTTAAGCATTTTTTCAAATTCATCATTAGCATCTTTTCTGTAGAAGGAAGCTTTCAGGCGGCCATTTTCAATCACATGTGCAGCCCATTCTCCGATTTCATCAGAGCAAAGCTCCGGCATGAAGTCAAAAATAATGAAGTTTTTGCCGTAATTATAAGCCAGTGAGCGGTAAGGGATTTCGCTTCCGTTACCGTAATACTTTAAATCTCCACCATGACTTGTAACAACGCCCTTCGTATCCATTGCTGACACATAAAAGCTAAACCAAGGAAAACATTTTACCTGTTCACCGTTAAGTGTATCGTACATACCCATAATTTAATCTCCTTTTTGCTGTTATTTTTTTGATACATTGTTGCTGACTACTCCCCGGGGCAAGCCCGCGGGGGTTCCGATGATTGCATTCTATCAACATCCGTACACCGCAAGGGCTTTGGGATGAAGCTCTCTGCCAGAGCATCTTCACTTTACGTCCAGACAGTCCCGAAGGACGGCCGTATTATCGGACGCTTTTCATACTGTTTCCAGCATGGGGAGGGCATAGTCAATCCCACCTGTTGCTTATGTCATGCAGCTTTAAATTTAATTCCGCTGTTCATTACTGTAATCTTATTGTTTATTATATATTGTTCTAATTCAAGATACTTCGCATACAATTCATCAAAATATCGTTTACATTTATACCTGCTGATGTTCTGTAAGTCTGTACCAATGCAGTACATTAAGAATGATGAATACCAGTCACGCTGAACCCGCGTTCCGTTTGCCAATTCATACATCCTTTGAGAAAGTGCTTTCTTAATGTATTTGTTGCAAGTATGGTCGTACTGGCTTGCCCGGTATGTTACCGGAACTTCAATGTAGATTCCGCCAGTTATTTCAAACTTGGCTTTCGCTTGCGCCTGGAAGTATCCCGGGCATCTGTTTTTAATGGACTTGCCATGACGCTTCTTGCGCTTATATTTATATACAAGCTGTTTTGTGCCGTCAGATTTCTGAACGACGGATGGCTTATCCTGACATTCTGTCTTCTTGGAACGCTTCTGCAGTTTCTTCGCATTCTTAGATTCCGTGATAAACACATTCCCGAGCGCCCTCATATGATTTACTTCTTCGTTGATTGCCAGATGCCTGTTTTCGGCAGCAATACGGCAGATGTTTCTGTATTGGGAATGCAGTTTCTTGTACCGGTGTGACTTCTTCCAGGTCTTCTTTCCCTTACGTATCGTTCCGTCAGCATTATAGTTTTCAGGGTTAACCGCACGCCTTGACCTGTCCATCTTCCTTAAAATCCGGGCTTCTTTTTGTTCCCTGGCTTTGATTGATGCTCCGCGCTCTGCAAGGTTTTTTAATCCGACTTCTTCTTTTGATGTATACGCTATGCTTTGTGGACCGATATCGCAGCCAATAAATCCTTTGCCGTATTGATGACGCCTTGTTCCGTCTTTATTATATTTTGGTTTTGATATGCCTTCAATCGTAATATGTATATAAATACGCATCTTTCCTCGAATCTCTTTGAAAGAAATTGAAGCAAAGCATGGTCTGAATGTATCCATGATAATACCTTTTTTGTTATATAAGTCAAGAGCTGTCTTGTCTACAACATCAGGATTTGAGAGGTAATTTAACACAGCTTCTGCTTCAGCTTCTGCAAATATATCATGTGACTCCTGAACCTGAACTGTATTGCCTTTTCTTGTTTTGGTATGTTTAGGTTTGTTAATTATTGGTCTAAGTTTTATCTTCCCGATTTTCAATCTAATTCCATCATCATCTGCTGAAATAACAATGCCGCGGTTTGCCTGCTTAGCCCTGATTTCCGGATAATTCCCATACTTCTTAAAATGAATTGTTTTACCATCAGAGAATAAGCATTTTTCGACTGCCTGCCATACATCTTCAGCTTTAGATAAAGCAAAGATAGAATTTATATTGTATTTCCGGTTTATTTCAATCATTGACTTTCTGCAGAATTCCCATGTTACGTAATATGATTTCTGCATTTCAGTCATTTCAGCTGTGATTACACTTACTTGCTTTTTATCTTCGGCTTTCTTTGCTTTGGCATACATATCCTGAAGATGTCTGTATCTTTTAGTACGCAGCAACTGCTCGTATTGTTTCTTCATTACCACAACCAGTTCGTTTCCGGCAACTCTGATGATATTTGACATATGCAGAAGCTCGCGTTTATCGTATTCACTGATATCAGCTTCAAGCACTAAAACATGCCGGCTTGTTATTTTATGAAACTGGATTAAATTAATGTCTGTTTTGGTTTTTGTATCCTGCATGTTCCTGCCTCCTGATATAGTATTTCTATGTATCTTTGTTATCCTTGTTTATATATAATATGCAGGATTTTTTGCAAAAGAAAACATTTTTTTACAAAAAAATAAATTTTTATATAATACATG
>OCSG01001484.1_pt1 | contig 14501 bp, 9 predicted proteins | sample 1538831 | NCBI WGS metagenome assembly OCSG01 (sample SAMN04571729, study PRJEB22368) | human gut metagenome | biome: human gut; material: stool | host: Homo sapiens | place: Luxembourg | collected 2012-09-20 | reverse complement strand
CTCCATGGTATAGCCGGAAACCGAGCAGTTTGAAACCGTGCCGCGGTTATAACCGACGAGCACGCCCATGCTGACGCGCGACGCACTGCCGGAAGCCGAATTACCGCCCTGCGCATTGACATAGGCCACCGTGTTACTGCCGTCGCCGACAAGGAACACATTGCGCACCGCGGCAGCGGACGACGTATAACCGAACATGCCGATGTAAAGGGATTTTGCTTTAAAGGAAATTTCCCCTATCGTATTGCAGCCGCCGTTATACACAGCCGTAAACGGTTTATCCCCTGTGCCGATCGGCGCCTGTGTGCTAATCTTTGCAGGCACAACGTCATCATATTTTGTCCACTCATACCTGCTGTAATCGATGTTGAGTTCCTGACGGAACACACTGTCCTTTACGGCATCCGCATACTGCGGGTAGTAAAGGCTCAACGCATACAGCTGGCGGGCGGAGCGGATACAGACCGTTTCCGGCGCTTGCGGCTTATTTTCGTTGACCGTCACCGTTTTTGCGAAATGCGGATTGTAGTAATACTCCGTATTCGTGTTGTTTGCGGTGTCTTCTATCGTGATCTTCTGGTAGAATGTATCCGGCTCTGCGGTGTCGATATACTTGGTGTTGACGACCTCTTTTGAGAGCGGATAGAGATAATACTTCGTATTTGTCGCGTCGTCAGTCGTTTCAATTGCGCTACCAAACGATACCCGTGCCGTTTGGTCGTTTGCATACGTCACGGTAACGTTATCGGTCGCATCTTTCTTTTCGATATACGCCAGCGCATAGCCGTCGCCGACGACAAACTTACTCGTTTTGAGCGTGGAAAGGTTCGCGCCGTAGAAGCCGTAAGTTTCGTCTTCGTAGCGCTCGTAATAAACCAGTGCGCCGGATTCAAACTCCGCCTGCCAGTCGCCGTAGTGGTTCAGCTTTTCAAGGCGCGGATACGTGTAATACGTAAGGCCCTGATCCATCAAGTTATACGGAAACGTAGCCGCGCCGGAGGACGACGTGAACGCCTCGGAGATTTCTTTTTTTGCAAAGCCCGATTCACTGAGTTCTTTATAGGTTTTCGGCTTGGTTTGATTGTCGTTTTCCCACTTGCTTGTGCCGCCTTCGGAAAGACCGCCGTCTGTCAGATAATATACCTTTGAGGCACTGCCCATTGCATTGACCGTGGAATGAACCTTTGCGTTTTCTTCAACATTGTAAACACACGCAGAATAACCGCCTGTAGCGTTCACATTGGAGCCGCCTACTAAGCCGAAAGCATCGACGGTCGCCGTTTGGTAACCCGCTGCATAGAAATCCTTTAAGGTGATAGAGGTTCCCGTTGCGGCCACTTCAGACCCGCCCTCTGCCTTTGCGATAAGGCCGCCCGTTCTGGCTGCCGTCAAATAGCAATCCGCATAGGAATCGGTTATCGTTGCCGCATGATACACGGCACCGATGAGGCCGCCTGCTGCGCCGCCGTCTGCACGAATGACCGTAGACGCGGAGCTGTCCGTAACGGATACGCTGCCCGTTTTCGTCACCATGCCGATAAGTCCGCCGACGACTTTACCCTCGAGCCACGGCTTCACTTTTTCCGGGGAATCGACCGTTTCGATATCTGCGAGGTCGCCCTTTTTGGAGCTGAGGTATACACGGGTATTTGTGATTTTCACGGTATCGGAAACAGAACCGATGAGCGCACCGACGTTCTGGCCTCCATTATCAATCCTCATGCCGGTAAGCGTCACGTTTTTGATCTCACCGTTAAATGTACTGAACAGACCAACATCGCTCTTAGACGTATCTGTAATATGCAAATTCGAGATAGAGGAATACAGCTTTACGTTATCGACCTCGGAATAGCCGTCATAGCTTTTGAGATACTTATTTGTGATGGGCGTAAAGGTGTCGCGGTAAAAGGAATACCAGTCTTCGTTGTCGGCGGTATCATCCGCAAAAGAAAGGTCACTGACCTGCACGGCGCTGGTAATCGTCTTGGAAACATGGGAGGCCTCGTCCAAATTCTGCAAATGGCGGCCGTAGGCGATGAGCGCCGTGCCGGCCGGGGTGCCTTCGGCATAGCGGAACAGGCTGTTCGTTTTGCGGGTGTAGCTTTTGCCGTCCACATTGGCGTTTTGGCTTTCTACGGAAAGCGTGACGGTGATGTCTGTGCCGCACGCAAGCTTATGGTCGGTCTGATTATAGAAGCGCGTCTTTTCGCTTTCCAAGCTATCCATAACCCACGTGTAGTACCAAGTTTTGCTGTTCAGCTGGCGAAGCTCGCTGTATTTTACAACCTTTACATACTCGTTCCGGCCGTCCGAAACCTTGATATTGAACGTCAGCTCATCGGCATAGGGGTTGTTGCAGTAGAACGTTGCCGTCAGCTTCTCGCGGTTATCGATGGAGATGTCCGGCTTTAGAGTGTCGGTTGTGCCGGAGATTACACGCGCACCGCCGTAGTAGCCGATCTTCGCGCCGTTGCGCAGGCGGGCCTGGCGCACACGCATACGGTTTAAGTATGTGGGCAGCATAGTGGAGGCATCGCCGCTTGTGATCTCCTCTTCGCTGTAAAATGCGCTGTACACACTGCCGCTTTCGGGGTCGTACTCGATAACCCAGTGGTTGTTCCAAAGCTCGGCATCTACGGAAGATTCCGGCAGAACGGAAGCTGCCGCCTTGCCGACCGTCACACGGTCTGCGGAAACGACGTAGCAGAGCGTGTCTTTTGTGATGGCATCTTCCGCATCTTCTTCGGGAGCATCCAGCGGAATGAGACCAACCTTTGCAACGCCGTTATCCTTGTTTTCGTCGTACTGATAAAGGCTTTCGTAGCCGCCGGCGCGCAGCTCGGACATGCGATTCTGCGCGGCAACGTAAAGGATTTCCGCTTTACTGTCGAGTTCCTTTTGGCGCAGGTTCTTTTGAATCGTCACAAGCGAGAGAACCGCCACGGCAAACAGCACGATGACGATGGCCACAACAATCAAAAGCTCGGACATGGTAAAGCCGGCTTTCCCTTTTCTTCTATTTTTCAAATTCTTCATATCCCGTGAAAAATTCATGCGTTTTGCTCCTGAGAAAAATATGGAAACCGTAAAACGGTATAAGTCTTTTTAAACACAGAAAACCGGCAAGCAAAAAACAGCTTCCGGCCTGTGTTGCACCAGCTATTTTTGAAGTTCAAAATACGTAATATACAGGTTTACCTGCACATTGCCGGAGCTGCCGGAATTTTCAAACTGCACGCTGATGTCCGATATTTGGTTTGTAAAATCGCTGTTGTGCAGCGCATCAATGATGGCGCGCGTTTCAGCGTAGGTGTTCGTTGTAAAGGTCATGTTGATGGGGCGGCACATGATGTAGCCATCGTTCAGTGCCGAGACCTGACCGAAATCCAGCGAATAATCGACGGAAGCCGAAAGAATGCTGTTCAACTCAACGAGCAGCTTGCCGGAATTGTCATAATTCGGGATGGGCGTGGGGTCGCCCGCGGCATAAATTTTCTCGAGCTCCTTCTGCATCTGGTTCATACGCGTCAAAAGCTCGGTATTCTGCAAAATGATACTCGTCGATGGAATTGTTGATGGGCTCCAAGATGAGCTTGAAGTATGCGATGACGATGAGCAGCACGGTGAGGACGAGCAGCATCACTTTTTCGCGCGTTGTAAAGGCTCTTTTCATGCTGTGGCCTCCCCTTCCGCCGTGTCAGCCGGCTGTAATGTGATCGTCACGGAGAAATCGAGGTCTTCGCCTGCCGTTTTTTCGGTGGAGGCGATTGTAAGGTCAGCAGCCTTTACAATGGGCTGCTGCTGTAAAATCTCAAACATAGCGGAAATCTCCTGCAGATTCATGCCGGACATGGAAACAATCATCACGTCGTCCGAAATGGTGACGGCCTTTATAGTGCCGTAGGGCTGCAGGTAGTTCTCCATGAGGTCGAGCACTTCCTGTCTGTCCACAGAAACGAACGCGCCGGAATCCTCCTGCTGCATCCATTTTCTGGAATAGGTGCGATACTCCTCTTCGACCTCTGGGTATTTCTCCACGGCGCTCTGCATTTCGGTATACTGGGCATGCACGGTGTTGTAAGCACTTTCTGCGGCACTTTGGCGCGCAAGCTGGTCAAGTACGCCGAATTTCACGACGAGCACCACAAGCACGATAATGACCGCCGCGCCGATAGAAAGCGTCATGACGCTCTGGGAGTGCGACTCGCGCTTTGCAAGGTTGACGGTTCTTTTGGTGGGGTATTTTACAGGCTTTTTGGCGCCGTTCCCCATGCCGAGTTCAAGCTTCATTCCAACGCCTCCTTACTTTTGCAGCGCGCAGCCGATCGCTTTGATGTAAAGCCACGCCGCTTCCAATGCGTCGTGCTGAGGAAGCAGCTCCTCGGCGTTATGTACGTCCAGATCCGTCACACGGCAGATGGCCGCGCGGATCTGATCTACCGCCACACCGCCGCCGCAAAGATAAATTCTCCGGAGCGAGCGCTCGCGGTTATTGTAATTATAGAAGTTGACGGCCTTCATGATTTCGATCGCCATGCGGTTGAAAAGCTCGGCGCTCACGTCTTCGGAAAGCACGTCGTTGTAATCGGACAAAATGTGTGCGTGTGCCATGTGAATATCCACGCCGCGCACATCGGAAATCGTCTGCTCAAGGTCGCGCAGGCCGAGGTCGCCGGAGCGCTTCGTGGTGAAATTGCCGTCCTGTAGAATGTGCATACGGATGCCGTTGTGGCCGAGGTCTACAAAGCAGTAATCGCTGCCCGCGGGCGCATTTGTGCGCTGCATGTAATCCTCCGTCAGCGCAGCGTAGGCGCATTCCTCCGGCATGGCGACCTTCAAATTGAAGCCCGCACGGCGCAGCATGGCGCGGTATTCTTCCACGGTACTTTTTAAGGTGGCGCAAACGAAAAGCTGCAATTCTTTCACATTGCCCTCTTCGTCTTTCACCGTATCCTGCACGGCGTAGTCGAAATAATACTTATTCTTTTCCTGCGTCAGGTAATCTTTAAATTCAAACGGCAGGTTATACAACAGTTGGCCGTCCGTCATGGCGGGCACGGTCACGTTGCGGGTGAACACCAGCGTGCCGGGCAGAATGACCGCTGCCGCACCGCGGGAGATGCCGTTTTCTTTCGCCATTTCCTTGATAAAATCCGCCATGGCGTCCATGGAGACGATTTCGCCGCCGGAGACCATATTATCCGGCAATTCTTTCGCCATAACCTTTTTCAGTTTGCCGCCTGTAAAGCATACGGCTTTTACCATGCACTCACCAATGTCGAATGCCGTGATTTGTCCGGGCATGGTACAGACACCTCGCTTTCTTGTTTATCCCTATCCGTCAAGCTGTAAAGCTTTTGTTCTTTATGTTAAAATAAGCTCAAATACACGCCGATGATCTCGCTGCCGCAAAGGAGCGTGAGAATCGCTGCCGCCGAGATGGACGGCCCCCACGGAAAAAGCTTTCCGTCTTCTTCCTCTGCCCCGTCTCCTGTGGTACGTTTTTCCGGGAAGACAAACGCGAAGGCGATGCCGAGCACGCACGCGATGAGCAGGCACAGAATGTTCCGCTGCCAGCCGAGAAACAGGCCGGTGAGGAACAGCAGTTTAATATCGCCGCCGCCCATGGCTTCCTTTTGGCGCACTTTTTCGTATAAGAGCACAATGAGCAGTAAACCGCCGCCAACGGCGAAGCCGCCGAGCAGCGCATCCATGAGGTTTTCGAGCATGTTCCCCTGCAAAAACAGGAAAACAACACGCACGACGATCCCCGTCACGATGAAACGGTCCGGGATCATATACCCCTCCAAATCCGTGAATGCAGCGGCGAGCAGCAGGCACGCCAGCAAAATGTATTCAAGGGCTTGGAGCGAAATATCATATTTTAGCACGAGCAGCAAAAACGTAAGCGCCGTTAACACTTCCGCAAAGACATGTCCCGCAGAGAGCTTTGCGCCGCAGTATTTGCAGCGGCCTTTGTGCATGATGTAGCTTAAAACGGGAATTAAATCTCCCGCGCCGAGCACGTGGCCGCAGACGTCGCAATGCGAGCGCCCGTGTAAAACAGATTCGCCGTGGACGATACGCCACGCCATGCAGTTGAGAAAGCTTCCCATGCACGCGCCGAGAATCCCCGTAAGCACACAAATATAAACCGTGAGAGCGGGTGAAACCCAAAGCATACTACGTCCCCTTTTTATGAAAACCTAAAGTAAAAATCAAAAGAACAGATCATAGGGGAGCCGCAACCCCCGACCCCTCAATAGATCCGGTTCATTTAAAATGAGTTGTTTTTGTGGTTAGACTAGATTGATTATCTTACGCGGTCTTGTTGATTACAACCTTACCGTTCTCATAGTTGTACGTTACAGTTGAATTCTTGCTCCACTTTGTAACTGTCTGACCGGCAATTTCAACATCGCTGCTCGGAGCACCCTGGCACTTGTAAAGATTGTCAGCTGTATTATCCGTAGATACGCTACCATCCTTCTGGAGGTAATATGTTGCGGTGCTACCACTAACATCTTCAACATCAAAATTACCCAGCAAAACTTCGGTCATAACTTCTGCATAACCGGAACGGATATTCGCTTCGTCGGTTGCAACTCTTGCCTTATTCAGAGAAGAAGCAAAGGTCGGGATAGCAATAGCGATGAGGATTGCGATGATTGCAACAACAATCAGCATTTCCATGAGCGTAAAGCCCTTCTTATTCTTCATCTTACGCATTTTGTTCATCATAGGAACCATTCTCCAATTCATTGAAATTTTGCTCGCCCCAAAAACGTACTTTTCGGGGTTCACCATCGAAATTTATGTATTCCGCCGGTTCGGGTTGGATCGCCGACGGGGTACAGCGAAATAAATCAAACGATGCTGCCATACATGGTAAACATCGGCAGGTAAACGGCCAGCAGCAAAATGACGGTGACGACCGCCAAAACAATGGTGATGGCCGGCTCTAACATAGAAAGCAACCGCTGCGTGAACACCGAGACCTCGTTATCGAAGTAATCACCGATGACGGTGAGCGTTTCTTCCATATTGCCGGAGCGTTCGCCCACGCCCACCATTTCGGTGAGCAGCTTTGGAAAATACGGAATCTCGTTCATGCAGTCCACCAGGCTGCGGCCCTGCTCCACGCCCTGCCGCACTTTGCGGATAGACACCGCGAACATGTAGTTATCTGCCACATTTGCCGTGACCTCCAGCGCTTTCGTAATCGGCAAGCCCGCCGTGAGCATGGTGCTCATGGTGCTTGCAAACTGGGAAGCGGCGTTCAGACTGTGCATTTTTTTGAACGGTGAGCGCTTTAGCTTGTTTTCCGCAAGGAACGCACGCCCCTTTTCGTTCTTTTTCAGCAGAAGCCTGCCGATGAAGAACGCGAGCACAATCAAAATAAGCGACCACCAGTAGTTCGTGAGAAAATCCGACGTTGCGATGAGCCCCTTTGTGATGCCCGGCAGCTCGGTACCGAGCTCCAGAAACACGCTTGTAAACGCCGGCACGGCTACCACCATAATGATGATGAACACGATGACGGCGACGCAAATGACAATTGCCGGATACGTGAGCGTGCTGATGATCTTCGCTTTCATTTTAGCGGTTTTATCGTAATATTTATGTAGTTTTTCAAAGCATTCTTCCAGTGTGCCGGACTGTTCGCCCGCGCGTACGGTCTCAATAAACGTGGTCGGAAAGCCCGTAGCGTTGTTTTCAAAGCTTTGCGCAAGGCTGTAACCGCCGGAGACGTCCTCCGCGACCTTTTTCAGCATTTTTTGCAGCTCTTTGGTGCGCGCCTGCGCCGCAACCATCTCCACGCAGCGCACAATGGGCAGACCGGAGGTCAAAATGATGGCGAACTGCGAGCAAATGATGGCGAGTTCCTTGTCTTTGATTTTCTTCGTGCCGATCTGTTTGTTCCAGCTCTGCGTCTCTTTGACTTCTTCTATTTTGGTGATGACGGAGCAGGTCTCGCGCAGCTGCGCGACCGCTTCAAACTCGTTATACGCTTTGATGACGCCGGAAAGCTTTGCGCCGTCCGGGGAAAGCCCTTTGTATTTGTAGGTCGTCAAGCCCGCTCCCTCGCTTTCTTCCTAAATTCAGCCGCGTCTTCCCTTGGAAAACGCTTCTCGGTCTCTGGCGTAGCCGAGCGCCGTTTCATACGTTACGGTGCCCTCGCGCACCATTTTCAGCAGGGCATTATCCATCGTAATGCTGCCGTCCTGCGCGTTCATGGTAATGAAGCTGTCAATCTGCGGGGTCTTACCCTCGCGGATTAAATTTTTGATGGCGCTGTTCACCATCATGACTTCGCACGCCGCCGCCCGGCCGCCCGCGCGCTTCGGCAACAGCTGCTGCGAAAGCACCGCACGCAACGTAGTGGAAAGCTGCAATCGAATCTGACGCTGCTGCCCCTCCGGGAACACGTTCACCATACGGTCAACGGAATCCGCTGCGGAGTTTGTGTGCAGGGTGGCGAAGACCAAGTGGCCCGTTTCCGCCGCCGTCAATGCGGTCTCAATGGTATTGAGGTCGCGCATCTCGCCGATGAGGATAACGTCCGGGTCCTCACGCAGGATAGACCGCAGGCCGTCTGCGTAGCTTCTGGTGTCTTTGCCGATCTCGCGCTGGTTGATGATGCACTGATCCGGCTCGTAGATGTACTCAATCGGGTCTTCCAGCGTGATGATGTGGCTGCGCCGCGTATGGTTGATGCGATTTAAAATCGCCGCCAACGTCGTGGATTTGCCGGAACCCGTTTCACCCGTGACTAAAATGATGCCGCTGCGGTACTCCGGGAATTCGGAAACGACCGGCGGCAAATTCAGCGCCTCGATCTCCGGGATGGTATCCGCCAAAATACGGATCGCCGCCGAAACCGCCCCCTGCTGGCGGAACAGGTTAATTCTGGTTCGCGCTCCGCACGGAAACGTCCGCGCCAAATCAAGCTCGCCGATGCATTCGATCTCGTGGAAAAGGTCGCCCGCAAGGCATTTTGCGTAGTATTCGCAGTCTTCCCACGTGAGGACTTTCTCCGTGAGGTTCTGCACCTTGCCGTCTATGCGGCATTTCACCGGCAGGCCGGTGACAATATGAATATCGGAAGCGCCTTTTTGCTGCGCCTGCGCGATGATTTCGCTGATTTCAAGCATATTAAAACCATCGCCGAAACGCGGCGACTGCGTCCTTTCCGAAAGTTATGAGCAAGTTTTCAACAGATTTTCAGCAGAATGTCAATCCGCTGTGGAATTGATGGCGCGCGCGGCTTCCGCTGCGCTGATCTCGCCGCGCAAAACAAGGTTACGGCAATTTTCGCGCATCGTGACAAAGTTAGTCTCCACCGCTGCCCTTAAAAGCGCATCGTACTTTGCGCCTTCTGTAACCATGCGGCGAATGCGCCCGTTGAGCATGAAGATTTCAAAGACGGCACGGCGACCCTTGTAGCCGGTGTGGTAGCACTCCTGACAGCCCTCGCCGCGGTAGAACTGCACGTTGGCGTTCTCCGGCAGGCCGAGCATGGCAAGCTCCTCCGCCTCCGGCCTATACGCCTTCTTGCAGTGCGGACAGACCTTGCGCACAAGGCGCTGGGAAATGACGCCGCGCAGCGCGCTGGAAATGAGGTACGGCTCTACGCCGATATCGACCAGGCGGTCGATGGCGGAAACGGCGTCGTTCGTATGCAAAGTAGAAAGCACCAAATGACCCGTAATAGCAGCACGAATGGCAATGGCGCCCGTCTCTCCGTCGCGAATCTCACCGACGGAAATGACATCCGGATCCTGACGCAAGATGGCGCGCAGTCCTGCCGCAAACGTCATGCCGGTCTTTTCGTTGATCTGGCACTGGTTAACGCCCGGAATGTTGTATTCCACCGGGTCCTCCAGCGTCATGAGGTTCGTTTCCTCATTTGCAAGCTCCTGCAGCATGGCGCACATCGTCGTGGATTTACCGGAACCGGTCGGGCCCACAATCAAAATCACGCCGCTGCTGTTTTTGAGCAGCGCATCATACTTTTGCAGGTCTGTGCCCTCAAGGCCGATGGACTGCTTCGTGATCGTATGCCCGGATTTATCGAGCAAACGCAAAACAATCTTTTCGCCGTAGATCGTCGGCATGGACGAGATACGCAGGTCGATCTCGTGGTGACGCACCTGCACCATGGCACGGCCGTCCTGCGGGATCTTACGCTCGGAAATATTCATGCCACCCATGATTTTCAGGCGGGAAATAACGTTGCTCTGCAAATTTGCGGGCACGGTCAAAATCTTTCTCAAAATGCCGTCGATACGCATGCGCACCACCATTTCGCCCTCCTGCGGCTCAAGGTGGATGTCGCTCGCGCGCTCCAAAAAGGCGCGCTCAATGACGGAGTTTACAAAGCGGATCGTCGGCGCGGCAGACGCGTTGCTGGCATCCGTCTGGTTCATCTGCACCGGCACGATATCCGGTGTGGATGTGCCGACCTCTCGCTTCATTTCTTCAATGGCGCGGGCCGTGCCTTCGCTGCCGTACAATGTGCCGATGGCCTGCTCGGTCGCGCGGCGCGTGGAGATCATCGGCACAACGCGCTTATGCGAAGCGGCCTTAATCTCTTCCTGCGCAACGAAGTTCAACGGATCGCTCATGGCAACAAAGAGCTCGTCTTTTACAAGCTTTACCGGCACCACGTTGTATTTTTTCGCGATGGCGCGCGGCACAAATTTGGCGAGCTCCAATGGAATAGAGATCGCCGTTAAATCGATGAAATCGACGCCGAGCTGCATTTGCAGTGCTTCAATGAGCTGACGTTCCGTGATGATATTACTTTCAATCAGAACGTCGCCGAGACGTTCTTTCTTCTGCTTTTGAATGGTCAGCGCTTCTTCAAGCTGCTCCTGCGTAATGGCACCTGCCGCAATCAGCAGATCGCCAAGTCGCATATAAGCCATGGAACGTCCTCCCTTTCTAAACCGAGCTTCGTATTTCGTATATTTATGCTGCTTTTCGCATAATCAAGCAGTTTTATAGGCTTAAAACGCGAAAGCCGCGTCCAAAATTCTCATTTTCTGCATAAAGCACCGGAATTGCAAAATTCGCGCTATTATTTTATCATATCAACACTATGATTTCAACCTTCATGCGGAGAAAATTCCCACAGGAATTCATCCTATTTTCAGAACCAATTTATGAAATTTCTGCACATTGGTGTTTTGGTAGAAACAGGCACACTGCAGCCCATAAAAAGACGGCGGCGCAACCGCTTTTAAAGGCACGCCGCCGTTTTATGGCTTTTATCGGCTATTTTTCTTGCAATATTTGCGCACCGCTTTTGTGATCTTTTCAAGGTCGAGCGGCTTTGTGAGGTGCTCGTTCATACCGGCTTTGCGGCTGCGGGCGGCGTCGTCGGAAAACGCGTTTGCCGTCATGGCGAAGATCGGCACGGTCTCCGAATCCGGGCGGTCGAGCGCGCGGATCTTCTCTGCCGCCTCCAAACCGTTCATCACGGGCATCATGATGTCCATTAAGATGAGATCATACGTACCCGGGGCCGAGGCTTTGAATTTCTCCAGACCCTCTGCGCCATTCCATGCTTTTGTGACCTCGGCGCCGCTGTCCTCAAGCAGGAACGCCGCAATCTCCATGTTCACTTCGTTATCCTCCACAAGCAGCACATGCAGCCCGCGGAACACGGTGGTGTCGATCTCTTCCTCCGGCTTTTCGGCATCAGACGCCGCGGGGTCGAGCTTCAGCGGAATCTCCGTGATGAATGTGGTGCCCACGCCCTTTTCGCTGACCACGGTGACGGTGCCGCCCATGGCATCCACGAGTTTTTTCACGATGGAAAGGCCGAGCCCCGTACCCTGATACGTAGTGCGTGCACCGGAATTTTCCTGCGAGAACGGCTCAAACATATGCTTTTGGTATTCTTCGCTCATGCCGCAGCCGTTATCTTCACAGATAAAGCGGTAGCGAACGGTGTTCTCTGTTTGTGAAACGATGCTGCACGTAGCATGTACATAGCCGCCGGCTCTGCCATACTTGATGGCGTTGCCGCCGATGTTTTGAAAGATCTGTCTTAAATGCAGCGGTCTACCGATGACATGCTTTTCGCGCTTATCTTCCATTGTGAGGGTACACGTAATACCGCGCGCCTGCGCTTGCGTGGAGAGCAGCGTGCCCACATCGTGCAGCAGCTCGTTCAAATTGAACGGCACTTCCTCAAGCTGCATTTCGCCGGATTCCAACTTGCTCATATCGAGCACATCGTTTACAAGATCTAAAAGAAAATCCGAAGACCGCATAATCTTTGCGCGGCATTCCGCCTGCTTTTTCGCGTCATTCGGGAAACGGTCGGCAATCTGTACCATGCCGCGGATGCCGTTGATCGGCGTGCGGATGTCATGGCTCATGCGGCGCAGGAAATCCGTTTTGGCGGCGTTTGCAAGGGTAGCTTCCTCTGCTGCGCGGCGCAGGTTTTCCTGATATTCCATATCGCGCTCCTTTTGCTTCGAAACATCGCGGAACAAAAGCATGAGTGCGCTCGGCTTTTCCCGGTGCGTAAAGCGGCGCTGCGGCACAAGAAGCAGCTGGTACCACTTGCCCTCCACATTTTCCATTGTGAAGCCGTCAAAAGCCTTGCCCTCTAAGCGCTGCTGAGCGGTATCGAGGTCCGTAAACGCACGGAATTCCTCCCGGTACGCCTCGGCTACGCACTCGGTGTTAAACTTTTCCAGCATGGCTTTTGCGCTTAAAACACCGTTTGTGACTGCTTTCATGCGCTCACTCTGCACAATGGGCTCCCATGTATCGTCCTGCGGGTGAATGAGCAGGTTTGACAGGTAGATGCTCGAAATGGCGCTGACAAGGTGATATTCCTTTTCCATACGCAGCAGACGGCGCTTTTTACTGTACTGCCGCCAAATAAGGTACCCCATGCCGCAAAACAGGTAGATTGCCGTAAACAGCAGCATCCAACCGCGGCGACTTGCGTAGACTACGCGACTCGGGAAAAAGGCATACAAATAATAATCTCTGTACTGGGTGAACATACCGTACCATGTGTCGCTGTCGTTTTTTAATTGCAGCAATGTGTCCGGTGTAAGTTGCTCCCCTCCAACGAGCACGTCAGCAATAGGATAATACTGCACAAGTATGTTCTCCAGCTGCTCGCAATTCGTGCTGATAACGCGCATGCCGTCCGTGATGACGACGGTCACATCCTGCCGGAACATTTCAGCATCCAGCATATTGGAGAGAGAAAGCTCATTTTTATCGTTTTGAAAGCGCGTGATATCCGTATAGCAAATAACGAGGCCCGGTTTATCCTGCCGTGCGGAAATGGCGTAGTTATACGTATTGTCGTTTAAACAGATCTGGTCGGCATAGGTTTTCTGCGGATAGTTCAAAATATCCGTCGCATTTTTGTCCCCTATTATCTGGCTGAGCAGCAGACTTTCATCCTTGCCCGCTTTGTCGTAATGAGCCAGCACGGAGAAATTTTCATCCAAAACAAAAATGCCGGTCAAATACTGAAATTTCGCATAGTGCTGTAAGCGATTTTCGTTTAAAAGCGCATCTTCCTCTTCGTAACGGTACGCCGTCAGTGTTTTGACTTTGGTCAAAATATCCTGCAGCGCTTCGGTGGTATTGGCCAAGCGGTAGTTGTCGTACTTGCGGCAGCTTGTCTGCATAAAAGCGAGTACGTCCTCAACATCCGCTTTCGCCCTGTTCTGTTCATACTGTGTTACGCCTGCAAATACCGGCAGCAGCACAACAAAGCCGAGAAGAAACGTGACCATCCACCGCATGACCGTTTCCATGCTCGGCTTATGGAGATTCGGTTTTGTTTTTCCCTTGAACTTCGGCATCATTCGGTACCTCCGTTCACGCTTTTTTCGGCATCCAACCCATATTTTTTCACAATAGCGGCCATTGTGCCGTCTTCGCGCATTTCAAGCAGCGTCTGCGTCAGCTTTTCCGCCAGTGCTTCATCGCCGTCCGGTTTAAATGCCACGCCCACGGCGTCGCTGTACATGTTCATGTTGAGGTAGCGGTAGCCGTCCGGGTATTCGTCCGTATATAATCTCAGCGAGCTTTCATGCCCGATGGCCGCATCCGCATAGCCCTTGCGCAGCGAAGTAAACACCTCGCCCATCGTGCTGAATGTGGAAAGGTCCGTAATCTCCGGCAAATTCGGGTTCAGCCCTTTTAAAATGATCTCCTCGCTTATAGAGCCGGCCTGCACCGCCACGCACTTTTCGGCAAGGTCTTCCAGTGTTTCAATCTCGCTGTCCGCCGGCACCACGACCACGCGCTGCGTGTACATATACGGCCCTGCCCAAATAAACTTATCTTCGTTGCCTTCCATCGTCAGGCAGCACCAAAGGCAATCCACATAGTCTTCATTCAAAAGCTCAAAGCCCTTGTCGATATCGAGCTCCACGAAGATCGGCTCATACCCGATACGCGCACAGGCTTCCTCGGCAATCTCCACGTCGATGCCGGTATAGTTGCCGCCG
>OCSG01001460.1_pt1 | contig 14718 bp, 8 predicted proteins | sample 1538831 | NCBI WGS metagenome assembly OCSG01 (sample SAMN04571729, study PRJEB22368) | human gut metagenome | biome: human gut; material: stool | host: Homo sapiens | place: Luxembourg | collected 2012-09-20 | reverse complement strand
ATTGACTCGTTTGATTTATGCTCTCAAAACTGTCAACTTTTTTCAGTTCAAGTCAATGTTGGTAACAATTTGTGAAGTATTATCGAGGATAGATTTCTTTTCGAAGAAGGAGTGTGCTGGGTGTACACGACTGATGAGGAAAGGAATATAGACCGAAAAGACGAGCAGAATATTTTAACGATTTAATTTGCGAAATTCGTAACCGCGAACTATATTTGTAAACTTGTTTTGAGTAATATTCATCTAAAATAGCAATAATATGAAACTTAAAAATTTGTTTTTAGGTTCATTCGCATTGACAGCAATGCTTTTCGCGCAGAGCTGCGATGATAAAAATGATGGACCTACAGGCGCTCCTTCAATAGAGCTTTCTACACAGACCCTTGATTTTGAGAAAGATGGCGGTTCACAGACTATCAAACTGACTGCTACCAGGGACTGGAATGTTACCAATGTTCCTGACTGGATCGCAGTAGACCCTAAGTCCGGAAATCCTGCTGAAAACAAAGAGGTGACCATTACTGTTCTGGAGAACACCGGAATGGACCGTTCACAAGACATCAAGTTTACCATCGGATTCGATGGCAAGACTCTGACCGTCAATCAGAAAGGTACAGGTTCTGCTTCTGAAGTCGTTGTTTATCACAATGATTTTGATAAAGAACTTGCAGTGAAAGGTGAGTCTGGTTGGAAGACATACCTCGACTCTTTTGACGGTTGGAAGAATGAGACCGGTTCAGGCATCTCGACTGTGGAGTATGCTTTCAGCGGAATGTCTGCCAGAACTAATTCCTCTGGTACATCAAATAGCCAATTTTCTGACTATCAGGGTTCCGGAAAGAACTATCTCTGGTTTGCAAAAGATAATTATTTCCATGTGAAGAATATCACTCTTCCTGAAGGTAAGACAAATTATACTATTTCATTCGGTTCGGAAAGAAATCTGTATCAGGCTGCTGACAACACGTTTGTTCCTGAAGAGTTCCTGGTTTATGTCAGCAATGACGGCAGCAAGTGGGTTAAACTTGAGTATGCATTCCCTAACGGATTGAAAAACCGTCGTTGGGATCTTGCATCTTCTACCTTCACAGTTCCTTCAGGAACCAAGTCTCTCCACATCTACATCAAGGCGACACTTGCCAGTGCATATCTGATGGATGACCTCGACCTTAGCGTTGCTGCTTCTGCAGGTACTGCTATCGACTTCTCCAAGGGCATTGACCTCGGAACTGGCGGCAGCACAGGTGGCGGAGAAACTCCAGAGCCGGCAGGAAACACCATCGCTGCAGTTTGCGCAGCCGCAGCAGGCTCAGCCGTAGACCTCAAGGATGTTCTGGTTACAGGTGTTACCACCCAGAGCTATGTGATTACTGATGAGACAGGAAGTGTGCTTGTCTTTGTAAAAGCTGACCCTAAAGTTAAAGTAGGTGACAAGGTCAATGTTGCCGGCACGACAGGTGAGCACAACGGCCTTATTCAGATTACTGCCCCTACGACTACAGTGGTTTCCAGCAATAATACTGTAACATATCCTGCTCCACTTGAGTTCACTGAGGCTAACTTGGCAGATACTCCTAAGAAAGTCACTTATGTCTCTTTCACCGGAAATGTTAAGAAGAACAACCAGTACTATAATATTTACATCGGAAGTGTTACCGATAAAGATCTTTCTTTATCTTATTATCCTGGCAACATGGATGAGTTCGTGGACTGCGATATCAAAGTGAAAGGATGGTATGTCGGTGGCGGCACACACTATCAGATAGTTGCAACTGAAGTAGAGAAAGTGGAAACAACCGGTCCAAAGTTCTCCGTAAGCACTACCGCGCTCACAGCAAAGGCTGGTGATACTTCTGCTTCTTTCGATGTAAAGGGCAATGTGAAGTGGACGGTTTCTTCTGACAATGCTGCATATACAGTATCTCCTGCTTCAGGTGATGGCGCAGGCACAGTGACTGTCAAGTTCGCTGCCAATGAGACTGATAAGAATGTGACTGTGAAACTTACCGTTTCCACAACAGAAGAGGTTGCGACCAAGTCTTATACTGTAGTCCTGACACATAAAGGAAAGTCTGCTGCCGGAGCTGAGGACTTCTCAAGTAGCGTTGAATGGAAACTTGTAACGAATGCTTATAGTGAAAAGGCTACCATCAATGATGTCAAAGATGTTCCAGTCCTGAAACTCGGCACTTCCAAGAAAGCGGGCTCTGCAACATTGAAGATTCCTGCAGGTACTACCAAAGTATCTTTCTATGGTGTGGCATGGAAAGGAAATAACGCGACTATTAAAGCATCAGTGGGCGAAACTCAGGTAGCTACTCAGAAGTTGGTGGCTAATATTGGTGCTACGAGTAGTTCCCCTTACACTTTGACAGTTGAAGATACTGATAAGTACACCATTACTCTTCCTGCCAAATTGGAGGCTGATACAGATGTTACAGTGACGACTACAACTAATGCAAGAGCTATACTTTTTGCAATCAAAGCGGAGAAATAGTCCAACGACTTAAATACCAGACATAAAAGGGTGCCCGGAAAACCGGGCTGCCCTTTGTCCGTCTAAAAGAGCCGGCATCGGCGCGAGCTGGTTGTGTGGCTGTAAAACATTGATTTCTAGTGAAAAAAACATTGAGTCAAATATCTAAATGGGCATTGGCACTTCTGGTGTCAGTGCCTTTTGTGTATTCTTGTAACAATAAAACTGACAACACCGTCCCTCCGGAACTTGCGGTCGTGACTAATCCGATGGGAGCTGGGGTGAAGAGCCAGTTCCTTCATGTGCAGGCTTCCGGGGATTGGTCGATAACGATAGAATACCCCGAGGACCAGCCGGCGGAATGGGCTTCCGTGACACCTTCAACTGGCACTGGCAACAAGTCGGTTACGCTTAAAGTCGAAGCGAATACCAGTGAGATGGCCCGCACGGCTGTTCTTACATTGACATCGGCGTCGGGAAAAGCAGAATTGACACTCACCCAGAGCGGTCAAGAAATTGGAGGCGGCGGCACCGGCGGCAATACTGGGGCACAATCGGGAGGAAATCTTGCTTCTACGACAGGGTGGATGGAATTGCCGGCGATGCCGAAGGATTCCAAATATGGACACTTTACCCATAGTATGACTATTGGCTCTGTGAAAATCAGAAATTACTCATTTGCGTGGGACTATGATAATCTTGTAGCGCCGTGGGTGGCTTATCATCTCAATTCCTGGTCTATCGGTTCCGGAAAACGCACCGATGCCTGGGGATTGGACCCTCTCCTTCCCAAGAAGTACCAGCCAGTCCTATACAAAGGCTTTGGCGGAGGTTATGACAGAGGACATCAGCTGCCGTCTGCTGACAGATTGAATTATGCTGCAAACGTAACGACGTTCTATGGCACGAATATGACTCCGCAGCGTTCTGAGCTTAACCAGCATTCCTGGGCAAATCTTGAAAGCAAGGTGCGTTCGTGGGCCAACAGGGCCGATACCTGCTATGTGGTAACCGGATGTGTTACGAAAGGCAGCACAAGGACCGCGAGGGATAATGAAGGAAAGAGCGTCACCGTTCCGACTCATTACTACAAGGCGGTTCTGCGATACAGCAGAAACTCCACAATCGGCCATTCCGGTTATTCAGCCTGCGCGATTCTTCTGGAGCACAAAGGATATGGCGACAATAATAACTTCAAGCCTTATGCAATGTCTATCAGTGACTTGGAGAAAGTAACAGGAATCACCTATTTCGCAAACCTTCCTGCCAAAATCGGCGAGGATGCGGCGGCGCAGGTCAAGTCCGAAGACCCTAAGACCATCAACTGGTGGTGGAACTAGAACGCAATAACACAAAAACATTGATAATGAAAAGAATACTTTACGTGATCCTGACGCTTGTGCTGATGTCTGTGGCGACAACGGCAGGTGCAGGCGGCCCGAAACGCTACGTATTGGGCTTCTATAATGTCGAGAACCTTTTCGACACTTACCATGACGACGGGAAGAACGACTACGAATTTCTTCCGGACGGCAAGAACAAGTGGACCGAGCCGAAATACGAGAAGAAACTCCATAATATCGCTACCGTCATCAGAGCTATGGCTGATGAGAACAAGGCATATCATGCAGTGCTCGGACTCAGCGAGGTGGAGAACCGCCACGTTCTGGAGGACCTGTTGAACCAGCCGGAAATCGAGGCTGCGAACTACCAGATAGTGCATTACGACGGACCGGACAGACGAGGCGTCGATGTGGCATTGCTCTACAGGCCGGAATATTTCACGGTAGAAGAAAGCAAGTCCATCCCGTTTGACTTCAATTCCACGACTATCACCTTCACCATGGACAAGGAAGGCCAGGACTATTTCCGCACCCGTGACATCCTGATGGTCAGGGGATTGCTTGACGGCGAGATGTTCGCGTTCTTCGTTGCCCACCTTCCTTCACGTATCGGCGGCAAGGGACAGGACCTCAGAAGCCGCGGCGCTGAAATCATCTATGAACACTCATTGGAACTGATGAAACAGTACCCGGGAATCAAGATCATGGTGATGGGCGATATGAACGATAACCCTACCGACGAGAGCATGGTCAAGTACATGCACGGCAAGGAGACCATTGCCGAGGTCGGCAAATACGACTTCTTCTCCCCGTTCCTGTCAATGCTGAAGGCGGGCTACGGCTCACTCGCATACAGGGGAACCTGGAACATCTACGATATCATCCTGGTCAATGAAGCAATGGCCAATGCCCCTAAGGGAACATTGAAAATCCAGCCTATCGTGAAGAAGAAATATTACGGACGAGTGTTCAGCCAGCCGTTCATGACACAGCAGGAAGGCCAGTACAAAGGCACGCCTTTCCGCACATTCTCGAACGGAACATTCATCGGCGGCTACAGCGACCACTATCCGACATATATAATCGTAAGTAACAAATAATCAACAATATGAATACTAAACAGCTTTTGGCTATACCGGCATTGTTCCTGGCCATGGTGATGTCTGCGCAGACTTACACCGGCGGCGTGAAGGGAACAATCGTGGACAGGTCCTCCAAGGCAGCGGTGGACGGCGCCGTCCTGAAACTTTATTCAGGTTCGACAGAGATAGCTACGGTTAAGACTGCCCCGGACGGCACATTCATGATTCCTTCCCTGAAGGACGGCATGTATGACCTCGTGATCCAGACCCCTGACTATATGGAGTCCAGAGTCAATGTTACCGTCAATGACGGTTATGTGAAGAACATGTTCAAACTGTCATTGACCCCTGCCCGCAAGGTGGGAGAGGTGGACGATGCCAGCTTCACCGAATTCGATCTGGACGACTCCGGATATCAGGACAGCCCGACCATCCTCTTCGGTCAGAACGACGTGTTCAATAACATCGCAGGATACAATTTCAGCTCAGTACGTTTCCGCGTACGTGGCTATTCCAGTGAGTCCCAGGATGTTTACATGGCAGGCGTAAGAATGAACGATGCCATTACCGGCTACACACCTTACTCTCTGTGGAGCGGTCTGAACGAGGCTGTCCGCAGCAAGGAAAGTGTAAACGGTTCGGAGATTTCCGACTATGGTTTCGGTGGCTACAACGGACTCACCAACATTGACCCGATGGCATCGAAGGTCCGCACCGGCTGGAGAGGTAGCGTGCTGACCAACAGCGCATTGTACCGACTCCGTCTCATGATGACTTATTCTTCCGGCGAGCTGGACAACGGCTGGTCATACGCATTCAGCGCATCTGCGCGTCTCGGCGGCAATGACTGGATCAAGGGCGTTTACTATCGTTCATTCGGCTACTACGGTTCCGTGGAGAAGAAATTCGGCGAGGAGCACAAACTTGGATTGACCTTCATGGCGGCTCCTGGTCAGAGGGGTGCGCAGAACGGTTCCACCCAGGAGGTTTACGACCTTATGGGCGACAACATGTACAACTCCAACTGGGGTTATTACAACGGCAAGGTGCGCAATGCCCGCGTGAAGAAGACTCACGAGCCTATCGCCATCCTGAAATACGACTTCACACCGGAGTCCAAGAAGCTCAAGGTTTCAGCTACAATGCTTTACCGCTTCGGAAAAAATGGTTATACCGCATTGGACTGGTATGACGCACCGGACCCGAGACCTGATTACTACAGGAATCTTCCTAGCTATTTCTTCATGGAGAACTCCGACTACAACCGCGTGAACTTCATGAAGTATGCATGGGCCAAGGAGGCTTGGACAATGGACATCCCTTCCATCACCCATATCAATTGGGACAGGCTCTATGCTGTCAATACCCTGAATACTACAGAGGCCGGCAAGCGCTCAAAATATGTCATCGAAGAGCGTCGTACCGACCAGCAGGATCTCAACTTCGCTGCCAATGCCAAGTGGTCACCATTGAAATATTTCACATTGACCGGAGGCCTTTCATACAAGTGGAACCGTACCGAGAATTACAAGATCCTGGACGATCTCCTCGGCGGCGACTATTACGTGAACATTGACCAGTTCGCGGAGCGCGATTATGCGGCTTATCCTACTATGATTCAGAACGATCTGGATTATTATCTGAAGAACGGCAAGGCTCAGACATTGAAGAAGGGCGACAAATACGGCTATGATTATTATGCCAATGTCCGTCGCGCAGAGGCTTGGGCAGCAGGCCGTTTCACTTTCGCCGGACTAGATGCTTCCATCGCGGGCCGTATCGGCTACACCAAGTTCTGGAGAGAAGGTCTCGTGAGAAAGGGATTATTCCCGGGACTTGATGCCAATGGTGCCCCTATGGAGTTCGAGGGTGCGGAAATCACGACTTATGACCCTATTACCAAGAAGGCCATCACTTCTCTCGGCAAGTCCGATGTGAAGGATTTCCTGACTGGTGGTGTCAAGCTGAACCTCAGCTATGTCATCAGAGGAGGTCACAGAATTTATGCTGATGCTGCGTATATTACTGATGCTCCGAGGTTTAACCAGGCATTCGTGTCACCTAGAACACGAAACAGCATTGTTCCGGACCTGAAGACCAGCAAGACTTTCGCTGCTGATTTGAACTATGCGTACAGCAATTCAGGCTATGATGTCCGTGTGACGGGTTATTATACGACCATCAAGGACCAGTCCAAGGTGATGAGCTTCTATGATGATGCGCAGAACTCGTTCACAAACTTCGCGATGAGCGGTATGGATGAGCGTCATGTGGGTGTCGAACTCGGTTTCAAGGTGCCGCTTCCTATTCCTAATCTTGCTCTCCAGGGAGTGCTTTCTTATGGTCAGTATGTCTACACGTCCAACCCTGTGATGTACCAGACTTATGACAACAGCGCTGCCATCGTCGAGGAGACTTATGGTGTGACCATCCCTTACTGGAAGAGTCATCCGACTGCTGAAGGCAAGACCGTAAAACATTATGTGTCAGGCACTCCGCAGTTCGCTACGAGCCTCGGTCTCGCTTGGAACAAGAACTATTGGTTCGTGGATGCCGACGTGGATTGGTTCGACAAGGCATATCTCGACATGAACCCTCTCTACAGGACTGACATGGCTACCGCCGGCCCTGACAAGACCGTTACTCCTCAGGAAATCGAGTATATGGCAGCTCAGGAGAAGTTCAAGGGTGCTCTTATGGTCAATGCCAGTGTGGGCAAGTCCTGGTACATCAAGAGAAACTACCAGCTGGGCTTCTCGCTTCAGGTCAAGAATATCCTGAACAACAGGAATGTCCGTACGGGCGGATATGAGCAGACCCGTCTCGTGGACAAGACTGTCAGCAAGGAGCGTTACTACAGATTCGATTCCAAGTATTTCTATATGAGCGGAATCAACTACATGTTGAACATTTATTTCAGATTCTAGCATGAACAAGATATATAACATAATCGGCGCAGCATTCGCCTCGTTGGCATTGCTCGCATCCTGCGACGAGTGGGAGCCGGTTTTCACTGGAAATTATGGCGAGGCTGACATTTACGAGCCTGTCACGATGACTCCGAATACTACGATTCTGGAGCTCAAGAAGATGTACACTGAAGGTACGCCTCTTACCATTGAAAAGGACATCATCATCGGCGGTCAGGTTATTTCCGAGGACAAGTCCGGCAATATCTACAAGAGCTTGTACATCCAGGACGCAACCGCGGGTATCGAGCTGAAGCTTGGCAAGAATGGCTTGTACAATGACTACAAGCTCGGCCAGTGGGTGTATGTGAAGTGCAGCGGTCTTACTCTCGGCGCTTACAACGGCATGATCCAGCTCGGCTGCGAGGACCCGACCAAGGCTTATGAGACTTCTTACATGGAGGCGCAGTATCTGATTGATACTCACGTGTTCAGAGGGAAGATCGGCACGCCGCTGACTGCGAAGAAAGTGGCCGAGACTGATTTGACCAAAGAGGAAAATCTCGGCTGCTACGTGGAACTTGACGGCCTGACCTACGGAAATGAGATCTTCCTGCTTGTCTATATTGATCCTAACAAGGACACGAAGGATAACGATAACCGTATCTTCTTCTCTGACAAGACTTGGGGCGTCACCACTTGGGCGATGTCGAAGCAGGGCTTCATCAAGTATTTGGAGTCAGGCGTGTTTGACAGCGGTTCTACCAATACCGGACGCAAGGTCACTGACGTGAAGCCGACATTGATAAAAAATGCATCCGCTTATTCTGTGAGCCAGTATTTCAAGATGGGTTCTTCTGACGTTCAGGTCCGCACCAGCGGTTATGCGCGTTTTGCAGATACCCAGATTGATCCGGCTATTCTCAGCGGTAACGCTAAGGTAAACATGAAGGGAATCCTGTCCATCTATAAGGGTCAGGCACAGTTTACCCTCATTGACCTCAAAGATGGTGTTGAAATCGTTAAGTAAGCATGAAACAGATATTTATATTTGGAGCAGCTGTTATGATGCTATCGGCATGTGGCGGAAATCCGTTTCTTACGGAGTGGAAAGGCGAGGACCAGTTCCCGCCGTTCGACAAGATCAAATTAGAACATTATGTCCCTGCGGTAAAGGCTGGAATCCAGCAGCAGGCTGACGAGGTCAATGCTATCGTGACCAATGCGGAGGCTCCGACGTTCGCGAACACTATCGCAGCGTATGAGCTTTCAGGCCAGATACTTGCGAAAACTCTCGGAGTTCTTTACAATGTTTCCGAGTCGGATGCGACTCCGCAGATGCAGGAGGTGATGGACGAGGTTACTCCTCTCGTTACCGCCGCTTCTGATGAGATTTTCATGAATGCAGGTTTCTTCTCACGTGTGAAAGCCGTGTTGGAAGATTCTTCCGCACTCGACAGGGAACAGTACATTGTCACGAAAAAGCTTTATGACAGGTTCGTGAAAAACGGCGTGGCTCTCGGCGAGGCTGAGCAGGCCCGTTTCAAGGAAATCAGTTCCGAGCTGGCTGTGCTTCAGCAGAAGTTCGGCAACAACCTTCTCGCGGAGAGCAATGCTTTCAAGTCCGAGATAGGCATTCCAGTGTCCAGCTATCCTGTTTTCATGACGACCTGCGAGGACAGGGCCAAGCGCGAGGCTGCTTTCAAGGCTTATTCTTCCCGCGGCAATCATGACAATGCCAATGACAACAAGCAAGTTATCCTGGATATCATGCGTCTGCGTACGGAGAAGGCCCAGCTTCTCGGATATGATTGTTCCGCTGACCAGATTTTGAGCGACAAGATGGCTCACGATCATGAGACTGTGGATGCTTTCCTCGGCAAGATTATGACGAAAGCAGTGGCGAAGGCCAAGGAGGAAGTCATTGAAATGCAGAAGTTTATGGATAAGGACATTGAGGCCGGCATTCTTCCTGCGGGTACGAAGATTCAGCCTTGGGACTGGTGGTATTATGCGGAGAAGGTGCGCAAGGCTCAGTATGACCTTGACGAGAATATCACGAAGCCGTATTTCCAGTTGGACAATGTCCGCAAGGGTGTGTTCGCGGCGGCTGAAAAGCTCTATGGCGTCAAGATTGTGTCTGTTGAGGGCCTTCCTGTATATAATCCTGAGGTGAAAGTGTACAGAGTCCTGGATGCGGACGGCTCACAGCTCAGCCTCTTCCTTACTGACTACCTTCCGCGCAGCACGAAACGTGGCGGTGCATGGATGTCCAACTTCCGTGAGCAGTATGTGGATGCTACCGGCAAGGATATGCGTCCTATCGTCATCAATGTCTGCAACTTCGGCCAGCCGGAGGATACCGTGACAATGCTTACCATCGACGAGGTTCAGACCGCGTTCCATGAGTTCGGTCATGCATTGCACGGAATGCTCACGAAATGCCGTTACGTGGATGTGAGCGGTACCAATGTGACCCGCGATTTCGTGGAGACTTTCTCGCAGTTCAATGAGAACTGGGCGTTCCAGCCTGAGATTCTTGCCGAGTATGCCCATCACTATCAGACCGGCGAGGTGATTCCGGATTCATTGGTTGCCAAGATCACCAATTCCCTGAAGTTCAACCAGGGTTTCATGACCACCGAGCTCTGCGCCGCTTCCATCTTGGATATGAAATGGCATGAACTTGGTCCTGATACCGACTGGAACAGCTTGGACATCACTGCTTTTGAGAATGAGGTATGCAAGGATATGGGCCTTATCGGCGAGATTATCCCACGTTACCGCAGCACGTATTTCAACCATACTTTCGGCGGCGGTTACAGTGCCGGCTACTATGGCTACCTCTGGTCCGAGGTCCTGGACAAGGATGCCTTCGAGTTCTGGCAGAGCAATGGTCTCTGGAATCCTGAAATGGCTCACAAGTTCCGTTCTCTCTTCTTGGAGAAGGGCGGCAGTGAAGAGCCGATGATCCTCTACCACGAGTTCCGCGGTGCCGATCCCGACCCTGACGCCCTCATCCGCGCCCGCGGTCTGGAGTAGAGTGATTTTTCGCCCGGCAAACCGTCTCCTCACGTGTTGATGCGGTCGGGACGCGGTCACGGGTGATTCTGTAATTCGTTGATAATCAGATACCATTTAAGATAGAGCGTGGAAACGCGGCCTTTTTTTGGCTACGTTTCCACGCTCTGATTTTATAAAGTATTATATATCAGTACTTTGCGACACACCACCGTGGCCGCGTCCCGCCGGGGTACGGCAGATTTGGCGGAACATTTGCTAAATGTTTCGCCAAATGTCGATAAAATCATGAAGTTTGGCGAAACATTTGACTGATTTTTGAACAAAGAAATGCGGGAATCGAGTTTTAAACGTCCCGCCGGGGAGTGTCTTAGCCGATGTAGCTGGTGATTAGCTTCATGCCGGACGACGGGGTGAAGGTGACACCTTTCGAGGTGGCGGGGATCAGGACGGTCTCGCCTTGGTGGAGGGTGATGGTGTGGTCCTGTTCCTCGTGGTCGGTCAGGGTGCCGCGGCCTTCGATGCACATCACTACCAGGAATGAATCGAGGTCGGAAAGATCTTTCGTGAAAGGCTTGTCGAGGTCGTACTGGCTGGTAGTGAAGTACTTGCACTCTACCAGGACATTCTCGTCATCTTTCTTCTCCGTGTAATTCGTCTTGTACTCCGGATAGACATTGTAGTCGATGGCATCCTTGGCGAGTTCGGTGTGAAGCTCACGTGGCTTGCCGTCGAGACCCGGACGTCCGTAGTCATAAATGCGGTAGGTGATGTCCGAGGTCTGCTGAATCTCTGCGATGAAGCAACCTGTGCCGATGGCATGAATACGACCGGCAGGAAGGAAGAATACATCACCGGCCTTTACTTTGAAATCGGTGAGGACATCCGTGATAGTGTTGTTATCCACTCTCTCTACATACTCTTCCGGAGTGATTTTCTCCGAGAGGCCTGAAAGCAGGTGAGCGCCTTCATCTGCGCCTACCACGTACCACATCTCGGTCTTTCCCTTGGAATTGTGGCGTTTGGCAGCCAGTTCGTCGTCAGGATGGACCTGAATGGAAAGGTCGCTTTTCGCGTCAATGAACTTGATGAGGAGTGGGAACTCATTGCCCGTATTGGCATATACTTTCTCTCCTACTAGCTTGCCTTTGAACTGTTCTACCAGTTCGGTGATGGTCTTGCCTTCGAATTCTCCGTTGGCAATGACGGATTCATGGCCCTTTACGCCGGAGAGTTCCCAGCTTTCGCCGATATTGTGCTGATCTGTAACGACTTCCTTATATGGGGCGATTTTCTCGCCGCCCCATACTACGGTCTTCAGTATTGGTCTGAATTTTAAAGGATACATTGTTTTGGTTCGTATTTGCGCCAGCCGGGTCAATGCTTCCGCCGGTCCTCCCCACTGCGTGGGTCCCCTCCCTTTTCGGGAGCCAATGCCGACTCCAGCATTGATCCGGCTGGCTTTTATTGTAATCTGTTATTGGTACGTAATTATTTGTCGAGCTGGCCAAGGGCGAATGTGTAAGCGCCGAGAGAGATGGCCTTGCTGGCACCGATTTTTGAACGCATTACGCCGATACGCTTCTGCGGGTCGTAGGTCGCGGTCTTTTCCGTTCCGTACACCTTGATCTGGCGCGCGTCACCCTTCGCGAATGCAGCGAACTCCTCAGGATCATCCAGATTGTAAACCTTAGGCTGAACCTTTCCGATAGTATCACCCGACATTGTCTTGACAGTCGAACGCATTGAATTCAGGATGCCCGGCATGATGTACTCGTGGTTGTTCATGAGACCGCCGCCGATGCAGATGATGCCGTCGAAGAGAGAAGCAGCGATAGCCATACCGTCGCCGGCCGCCTCGCCGAGGTCATTGAACGCCTTGATGGCAGCTTCCCTGTTGCCCTCGCGCTCTCCGTGGCAGATTTCTGCGATTTCCTTCGGGGTGAGGCCATGATTCAGGTTGCCGCTTGCCTCACCATAGACTCTTGTCACGGCGCGGATTGATGCGCTGTCCTCCAGAATGTAGCCCGGCATCTTGAAATTAGGCAGGCAGAATGTCTCCACGCATGAATTGTCGCCACGGTTAAGCTCGCCGTTCATGACGAAACCGATACCGAGACCTGTGCCGAAAGTGTAGCCGATGAGGTTATGGAACCTCTTGTTGCTGCCTGCTGCCTCCAGACGCGTATTGACCTCAGGAAGCGCTCCGCCGAGAGCCTCGCCGTATGCGTAGAGGTCGCCGTCATTGTTTATATATACAGGAATGCCGAACTTGTCCTCAAGGAACGGTCCGAGAGCCACGCCGTCACGGAAAGACGGGAAGTTCGGAAGGTAACCGCCGATGATTCCGTGCGGATAATCGGCAGGTCCGGGGAATGCGAAGCTGATTGCCACCGGCTTCTCTTCCAGTTTGTCAATCACTGTGCTGAAGCCCAGGACCAGGGTCTGGAGGCACAGGTCGAGGTTCTTCGCATTGGAAGGAAGAGTGATAGGGTCAATGATGTATTCGCCTCCGCGCATTGCGCTGAACACCATATTGGTACCGCCAGCGTCGAGCGTAAGGACAATTCGTGAGTCTGTTTTATAGTTTGCCATAATTAATTATGTTTTAATACCATACTGTTTGTTCCGGTCCCATCTTGAACACGAGGTTTCCGCCTCTGAAGATGTCTACGTACTCGATATACGGGAGCTTGTAGTCCTCGCCGTTCAAGGTGATGCTCTGGATATATCTGTTCTCCTCGCTGAGACCCTCTGCGGTAACATTGAACGTGCCGCCTGGAACTTTCACGGAAGCGTTTTTGAATGCAGGCTTGCCGAACCAGAAACGTGGATTTGCAGGCTCTGCCTGATAGAAGCCGAGGCTTGAAAGAATGTACCAAGCCGACATCTGGCCTACATCCTCATTGCCCGCAAGACCGTTAGGATCATTGAAATAGAACTCCTTGAAGATGCGCGAAGCGAGGTCGGCGGTCTTCCATGGCTGGTGGGCCATCGTGTAGAAGTAGATGATGTGGTGGCTAGGCTCATTGCCATGCGCGTACTGGCCGATGAGGCCGGAAATGTCGCTGGACTTGTTGTCGCCCACGATTTCGCTCTTGGCAGCGAACAGGCTGTCAAGCCTCTCCGTGAGCTTGGCCTCTGAACCATAGAGTTTTACGAGACCGTCGAAGTCCTGCGGCGCGAGCCAGGTATACTGCCATGCGTTGCCTTCGCAATATACGTCGGCGCGATGCTCCGAGCGGTAAGGATTGAACGGCTCAATGAACTTGCCGTCAGCGTTCTTGCCGCGGATGAACAATGTCTTCTGGTCGAAATAGTTTCTGTATGAATGACTTCTGTCGATGAAGTAATTGTAGTCAGCCTCATTGTTCATGAACTTGGCAGCCTGTGCCATGGCGCCGTCAGCGATGGCGTACTCCATGTCGTAAGCCACGGACTCATCGAAGTTCTTGTCGGCAGGAATGAAACCGTATTTCATACGGATGTCCTGACCTCTGTCCGGACGCATCTCGGAATCTTTCAATGCCTTGTAGGCCAGCTCCTTGTCGAAGCCCTCGAAGCCCTTTACCAGGATGTCGGCCAATGCGATGACGCCAGGATTGCCCACCATGCAGTCAGTCTCATTGCCCCACAGATGCCATACCGGAAGCTTGCCCTGCTGCTGGTAGATGCCTATCATCGTGTTGGCGATGTCATTGATCTTCTCCGGATGGATGATTGTCATCAGCGGCATGGCTGCGCGGTAGGTGTCCCACAATGAGAATGTGGTGTAGTTCGTGAAGCCGTGTTCCGTGTGTATCTGGTCGTCAGCGCCTCTGTAATCGCGGTTCACGTCATTGAAAACGGACGGCTGGATCATGGTGTGATACATCGCGGTGTAGAAA
>OCSG01001458.1_pt1 | contig 14732 bp, 12 predicted proteins | sample 1538831 | NCBI WGS metagenome assembly OCSG01 (sample SAMN04571729, study PRJEB22368) | human gut metagenome | biome: human gut; material: stool | host: Homo sapiens | place: Luxembourg | collected 2012-09-20 | reverse complement strand
CTGCTTTCGGTGGCAGTCGTCTGGGGCTACTCCTTTACGACCATGAAGGACGCGCTCGACACCATTCCGGTGTTCGAACTGCTCTACGTGCGCTTTCTGCCTGCGGCGTTGGTCATGTTTTTCATCTTCCACAAGCGCATCATCGCGCACCTCAACGCCCGCAACCTTATCGTCGGACTTGGCATGGGCGCACTTATGTGGGCCGCCTACGCCCTGCAGACAGTCGGTCTGGCGCACACCACGGCGGGCAAGAATGCTTTTTTGACGGGCACGTATTGCATCGTTGTGCCGTTCGCGAGCTATTTTCTGAGCGGCGAAAAACTCACCCGCTATAACCTGGGCGCGGCGCTGCTGTGCTTGGCGGGCATTGGCTTGGTGGCGCTCGATAGCGTTGAATTCAACATCGGTGATGTCATTACGCTGGCGGGTGCGGTCTTTTTCGCCATCCAGATGGCGGTGACTGCCAAGTACGGTCGCAAAATGGACATCAACGTCATCACGTTTTGGATGTTTGTGGGCAACGGCGTGCTGAGCCTGGCAACGTCGCTGCTATTCGAGACCCAAGCGCCTCTGTCCGTGTGGACGCCGAGCTTTATCAGCGCGATGGCGTTTCTCTCGGTTGGTTGCACATGCGCGGCTCTGCTCATCCAAAACGTCGGCTTGGCGCATGTCTCGGCCTCGACGGGCTCACTGCTCCTTTCGATGGAGTCGCCTTCGGGCGTGCTGTTCTCGGTGCTGCTGATGGGGGAGGCGCTCACCTCGCGCCTGCTCGCCGGCTTCGCGCTCATCTTTCTTTCGATTATCTTGAGCGAGACGCATTTCGATTTCTTGCGCCGAAAATCACACCCGCAATTGTAAACAACTTGTTGCGCCGCCCTCCCAGGGCGGCATTTTTATGTCATGCCCTTACAGTTGTACCTTGCACTTTACGCTATCAAAGTGCGTGCTGCAAAAACGTTACTGGAGGGCTTCTATGGCATCAGCTCTGTCCAATTTTCAACCGCAACCAGCGCCCCAGGCCACCGCGGCGGCGCAGGCCGCTATCGGTGACGGTCTTGTCGCAGAAGCTCAGGCTTTTGCAGACGAGCTCGCTGCATGGCGACACGATTTACATCAGATGCCCGAGCTCGGTAATAGCCTCCCGCAGACCTCTACGTATATCCAAGCGCGCCTGACCGAGATGGACATCCCATTTGCTACGCTCGTCGATGGTTCCTGCGTTGTGGGCCTTGTCGGCGCCGGTGCCGCCGCGGCCCAAGGCAATGGCATCTGCACGAATGAGCAGGCCGGTACGGTCATCATGCTGCGTGGCGACATGGACGCCCTGCCCGTTGCCGAGGAATCCGGCGAGCCCTTTGCATCCACCAACGGCTGCATGCACGCTTGCGGTCACGATATGCACGCGACGGCGCTGCTTGGTGCGGCTCGTATGCTCAAAGCGCGCGAGGCAGAGCTTGTTGATGCCAACGCTACGGTCAAGTTGCTGTTCCAGCCGGGCGAGGAAACCTTTGAGGGTGCCCGCGCCGCCATCGCCGACGGTCTGCTGCAGAACCCGCGTCCTCAGGTCGCCTTTGCCATGCATGTCAATAGCCAGTCGCCGCTCGGCCTGGTGCTCTACGGCAGCCCGGCGCTCTCGGGCGTGTACGGTTTTCGTATCACGCTTCATTTGCATCGACCCCATCACGGCCGGCGTGCATGTGCATCTGGCGCTCCAGGAGCTTATCGCTCGCGAAGTGCCGGCGGCCAAGGAGGTCGCACTGACCGTGGGTAAGTTTGCCGGTGGCCAAGCGGCCAACGTCATCCCAGATACCTGCGTGCTCGAAGGCACGCTGCGCGGCTTTGACGTCGAGCTCATGGAGCACCTCAAGACCCGCATCGCGGAGGTCGTAAACGGCGTTGCCACAACATATCGTACGTCGGCGACCATCGAGACGCTTTCGGATGTTCCGCCGCTTGTACTCGACAGCGATATGACTCAGGTGTCGCTTGGCTACGTGGGCGCAGTGCTGCCCAAGGCGGCTTTCTTGCCGCTTTTCCATGCCATGGCGAGTGAGGACTTCGCGCTTATCTCGAGCGAGATTCCGAGTGCGTACTTTACCGTGGGCGCGGCCGTAACCGACACGGACGAACACTTTGCCCAGCACCATCCCAAGGCACGTTTTAACGATGCCGAGCTTCCTCTCGGTGCCGCGGCTTATACCGCCGTCGCTTTGGGCTATATCGCCGACCACCGGTAGCACCCAACCTTGCCTTTCAAGCCTGCGGGCATGGCCGTAAGGCCTATGCCCTTGTCTTTCAAGGCAATCTTGGGCACTACCGGCGCCCGGCGCCGGCTATTCGTTTGTTAAATAAGGAGCAGTATGCCCCAGCAGCGTAAGTTCTTCCCCGGCTGGCTCGTGGTGGCCTCCGGCTTCGTGATCATGGCCACGTGCTACACGATTTTCGTCAACTGCATGAGCCTGTTCCAGCCGCTCATCGTCAGCGACTTGGGAATATCTCTTGCGCAGTACAACATCTCCAATGCGATCTCTACCGTGGTGAGCGTTATCGGATCGCTTGTCATTGGCCATGTTGCCGATAAGGTGAGTGGCCGCGTATTGGGCTCGCTCACCGTTATCGCTACCTCTGCCGTTCTTGCCAGCATGAGCTTTGTCGGTGAGCTGTGGCAGGTCTACGTGCTCTTTGCCGTTTCGGGCTGCTTCGCTGTGGCCTCGACCCGCCTGCTCATCAGCCTAGTGACCGCCAACTGGTTTACCGCCAAGCGAGGCCTTGCCATTTCCATCGCACTTTCGGGCTCGGGCTTTGGCGGCGCTATTCTGTCTCCCATCGTGAGCTCGCTTATCGTGGGCGTTGGCTGGCGTTCCGCCTTCCTGGTGCTCGCGGCTATCTGCATGGTGGCGGCGCTGCCCATCCGCGTCCAAGCAGTTTGGCATGGCCGACCTCGGCAAGGTCACGGGTACCATCACCTCGCTCGAGATGGTCGGCGGCACCGTGGGCGCCATTGTCTCGGGCGTGCTGTTCGACGCCACGGGCTCCTTTGCGAGCACCTGGATCGTGTGCTTGGCGTGCTCCGTGGTCATGCTCGTGTTCCTGCTGGTATCCGAGCCCATCGCCGCCAAGCTGCGCGCGAGCGTGGCGGGGGAGTAAGCACGCTGCCGCGTTTGCCGGCTCACCCAACTCTGCCCGCGGCGGTCTTGGGAGCCGAATGGATGCTCGTACCATCATTCGGTTTCCAAGGTCGCCGCAGGCCAAAGGACGATCCCTATTCCTCCGTCCCCAAGGAATCACGTGATCCGAAGGGGACGGAGGAAAAGGGATCACAAACAGGCCGAACGAGTCCCCATACCCTCGTTCGGTCAGACGCGCCACCGCTGTTTGTGTTTGTGCCGTATAATGACCGTTACCTATGACGCGATACAAAAGAAAGGTGTTTGCCCATGCAGGCACAGAAGGCGGAGGGAACCCGCGACCTTATCGGCGCCGAGATGCGCGCCTGGCAAAAGATGCAGCAGATTGCGGCCGGCGTGTTCGAGCCGTTTGGTTTTAAACCCATCGAGACGCCCGCGATCGAGCAGGTGGACGTGTTTGTCCACGGTATCGGCCAGTCGACCGACGTTGTGCGCAAGGAAATGTTCCGCGTGTTCAGCGGTGCCAACCTGGAGCGCGTCTTTACCGAGGGCACCGACACCAAACTCAAGCCCAAGCAGCGCCTGGCGCTTCGCCCCGAGGGCACGGCCGGCGTGGTGCGCGCCGTCGTGGAGAACAACCTGGTGCCCCAGGGCTCCACGCCGTTTAAGGCGTACTACGCCGAGGCCATGTTCCGCGGCGAGCGTCCCCAGAAGGGCCGCCTGCGCCAGTTCCACCAGGTGGGCATCGAGTGGCTCGGCGCTCCCGATCCGGCGGCAGACGCCGAGTGCATCATCATGCTCATGGAGTTCTACAAGCGCCTGGGCTTCGATCTTTCCAAGCTTCGTCTGCTCATCAACTCGATGGGTGACGCCCAGTGCCGTCCGGCTTATCGCGAGCAGGTTAAGCAGTTCATCCTCGATCACGCCGACGAGATGTGCGATGAGTGCCGCGAGCGCGCCGAGCTCAACCCGCTGCGTGCCTTTGACTGCAAGAACGACCACTGCCGCGAGATCATGGCCGAGGCTCCGCTGATGGGTGACAACCTGTGCGATGAGTGCCGCGAGCACTACGAGCAGGTCAAGCGCTATCTGGATGCCGCCGGTATCGAGTATGTCGAGGATCCCACCTTGGTGCGCGGCCTGGACTACTACACCCGTACTGTCTTTGAGGTCGAGGCCCCTGGCGCCGGCGTCGGCTCCATCGGCGGCCGCTACGATGGCCTGGTCGAGCTCGAGGGTGGCAAGCCCACGGCGGGCGTCGGCTTTGCTGTCGGTTTTGAGCGCGCCCTGCTGGCCCTGCAGGCCTTTGGCAGCGATTTGGGTGCCGATGAGGCCCCGTGCGTCTATGTCGCCAACGCCGGCAAGGAGCTGCGTCAGAACGTCTTTGCCATTACGCAGGAGCTTCGCGCCGCAGGTATCGTGACCGAGGCCGACTATCAGGGTCGTTCGCTCAAGGCCCAGTTTAAGCAAGCCGATAAGGTAGGCGCCAAGCTCATCTTGGTCCTGGGTGGCGACGAGCTTGCCGCCGGCAAGGTCAAAGTGCGCGACATGCAGAGCCATGACGAGGTGCTCGCCGATCTGGACAACGTCGTCGAGGCGGTTCGCGAGCGCCTGTAGCGCATCTTTTTGAGCTTCGGGCCTGCTAACGTGCCCTGCTCATGGAGAGCGATTGTTACGGGGGTGTTTCGCTTTTATGCGGAATGCCCCCGTTTACGTATGCCGCCCACCGAGAAATACGACCATTTAGGGCAAAAACCTTTGCAATGCAGAAAATACTTTTGTGTGGTAAAGCGCAATCAGTGTCGAAAGTATTTCTCAAGCGCCTATAATGAATACCGCATGTTACGTGCATAGAAGGAGGAATGGGAGGAAACGTGGCTGAGAACCTAAGCAACCAGTCTGTACCCGAAGCCGCGGCGCGCGTCGCTGCCGTGGTCAACCGCCTCGTTAACCGAATCGGCTCGAATGCCGAGTCCAGGGAGCGTCTCGCCGAGATCGAGATCCCCGAGGAGCTGCGCGACAATCTGGCGCTGTTCTTGCGCCTGGAGCGCCGTGTGCTTAGCGAGTATGATCCCGAGATCGCGGACCTGTTCGACAAGATTTTGACAGCCGAGATTGTGGTCAATGCCGGCAACCCCGGTACCTGCGCTGCCGACGAAGCCGTCGACGAGCAGGGCGTGCCCACCGCCGACGAGCCCACTGCCGTGGCATTTCGTGAGGTCGTCGATTTGATCGACAGCCTGCCGCTCGATAAGCAGCAGGTCATCGTTCGCGCCTTTACGAGCTTTTTCCATCTGGCAAACCTGTCGGAGGAGAACTACCGTGTGGCGCAGCTGCGCGAGCGCGAGGCCGGTGCGTCGACCGATACCGAGGTCGATCCTGCCAACGAGCTTACCGTTGCCTATCACCAGCTGGTGAATGAGCTGGGTGTCGAGGGTGCCAACGAGCTGCTCGACAAGCTCGAGTTCCACCCTGTCTTTACCGCACATCCCACCGAGGCCCGTCGTAAGGCCGTCGAGGGCAAGATCCGCCGTATCTCCAACCTGCTGGAGGAGCGTCCGCGTCTGGGCGGCTCCGACCTGGTGGAGAACGAGCGCCATATGCTGCAGGAGATCGACGCCCTGGTGCGTACGAGTCCCATCGCGCTCAAGAAGCCCACGCCGGTCGAGGAAGCCGATACCATCATCGACATCTTCGATAACACGCTGTTCGACGTTATCCCCGTTATCTATCGTCGTTTTGACGATTGGGTGCTGGGCGACAAGGCCGGTACTGTGCCGCCGCTGTGCCCGGCGTTCTTCCATCCCGGCAGCTGGATCGGTTCCGACCGCGACGGTAACCCCAACGTCACCGCCAAGGTGAGCCGTGAGGTCGCCGCCAAGTACTTTACGCACATGGTGCTCAAGCTCGAGGACAAGTGCCGCCACATCGGCCGCAACCTCACGCTCGAGGCTACCTACAGCAAGCCGTCGGCCGAGCTCATTAACCTGTGGAACCATCAGGTCGAGATGAGCCCTCGTTACACGGCCCGCGCCGAGCTGATCTCCGAGCACGAGCCGCATCGCGCCGTCATGCTCGTCATGGCCGACCGCCTGAACGCCACCGTCCGTCGTATCACCGACACCATGTACCACAGCGCCGACGAGTTCCTGGATGACCTGCGCGTCGTCCAGCGTTCGCTGGCCGCCTGCGGTGCCGTCCGTGCTGCCTACGGCCCGGTCCAAACCATCATCTGGCAGGTCGAGTCCTTCGGCTTCCATATGGTCGAGATGGAGTTCCGTCAGCACTCCGTGGTGCATGCCCGCGCCCTTAAGGATATCCACGAGAACGGTATCCATGGCGACCTGCAGCCCATGACGCGCGAGGTCATCGATACCTTCCGCGCTATCGGCTCCATCCAAAAGCGCTACGGCAAGAAGATGGCGCACCGCTACATCATCTCGTTTACCAAGAGCGCTCAGCATGTGGCCGACGTCTTTGAGCTGGCGCACCTGTCCTTTGCACACGAGGAGGATGTCCCCGAGCTCGACGTGATCCCGTTGTTCGAGCAGCTCGAGGACCTCGAGGGCTGCGTCGACGTGCTCGATCAGATGCTTACGCTGCCCGTGGTGCAAAAGCGCCTTGCCCAGACCAACCGCCGCATGGAGGTCATGCTGGGCTATTCCGACTCCTCCAAGGACGCCGGTCCTACCACGGCCATGCTCGCGCTGCACTCCGCACAGGAGCGTATCGCCAAGTGGGCCGAGAAGAACGATATCGATCTGGTGCTCATGCACGGTCGCGGCGGTGCCGTGGGCCGTGGCGGCGGCCCGGCCAACAAGGCCGTGCTGGCGCAGCCCAAGGGTTCGGTCAACTGCTTCTTTAAGCTCACCGAGCAGGGCGAGGTCATCTTTGCCCGTTACGGCAACCGCACGCTGGCTCAGCGCCATGTTGAGTCCGTTGCCGCTGCAACGCTTTTGCAGTCGGCCCCGAGTGTCGAGAAGACCAACACCGAGACCACGCAGAAGTTCTGGGATATGGCCGAGAAGCTCAACGCCGCAAGCCACGAGCGCTATCTGGACCTGCTGAACACCGAGGACTTTACACCGTGGTTCTCGACCGTGACGCCGCTGACCGAGGTCGGCTTGCTGCCGATCGGCTCGCGTCCCGCCAAGCGCGGCCTGGGTGCCAAGTCCCTCGACGACCTGCGTACCATTCCGTGGATCTTCAGCTGGAGCCAGGCGCGCATCAATCTGGCCGCTTGGTACGGCCTGGGCACCGCCTGCGAGCAGTTGGGCGACCTTGACCAGCTTAAGGCTGCCTACCAGGAGTGGCCGTTCTTCCGCACCTTTATCGACAACATCGAGATGTCGATCGCCAAGACCGACCAGCGCATCGCCAAGATGTATCTGCACCTGGGCGATCGCCAGGATTTGTCCGAGAAGGTCTTCACCGAGATGCAGCTCACGCGTAAGTGGGTCCTTGCCATCGTCGGTGACGAGTGGCCGCTGCAGCGCCGCCGCGTGCTCGGCTGCGCCGTTCGCGTGCGTAACCCCTACGTCGACGCCCTGTCCATCGCCCAGGTCCGCGCCCTTCGCGAGGTGCGTATGAACCAGGACGAGATGGCCGAGGAGAAGAAGGCCGAGTACATGAGCCTGATTCTTTCGACTGTGACTGGCGTCTCGGCAGGACTGCAGAACACGGGGTAATCGATAGCCCTGTGGCTCTCACCGGGACCCGACGGGTTTCCCTCTGAATGCGTCCTCGCACTTGAAGCCCCCTTATCCTGCTCCTTCGGAGCTGCGGATAAGGGGGCTTCGTGCTGCGGAATGCATTCAGAGGGAAACCCATCGGGCCCCTTCGTCCTCGGTCTTCTGGGATTGGGGCTGAAGGGGATAAAGTGCGCTTCGCGCTTAATGTGGAGTGCGGCGAGGGCTTCTTGCGTCCTGCGGAGTGTGCCTAAAAGTAAACTGATGGCGGGCCCTGCGATGTCCGGTCTTCGGCGGATTATTGGCCGGGGGAATATTGGTGCGCTTCGCGCGTTTGGAAAGGGCTTCGTGCTGCGGAATGCATTCAGAGGGAAACCCATCGGGTCCTTTCGTCCTCGGTTTACGGCGGATCAGCCGCTGGGTGAGGTAGTGCTTGGGGCGACGTGCAAAAAACGGAGTTTTCAGCAGCCAAAGATTGATGCATAAGGCCATAGCCGGCTTTCGCTGCCTTTGTTGATGCTTTTGCACGACGATTGGGCTTTGGCGACGATCATATATGGCTGGTTTCTCGCCGCATGCTATCCAGATGGGCCGAGCCATGAGGGCTATCTACTTTTCGAAAGACTTTTGACACCAAAATCTTATCCCGCGATGCTGAATACTCGCAAAAATGCACGCTCCGGAGGGCACTACCCTGTTGCGGCTAGAAATCCATGCGCCATTTTATGCAATTAATTAACGCATTTATGCAAAATGGCTTACGTGCGTATGTCTCGGGCTAGATGTTTGCCTCGGCGCTGCGTAAATCATCCTGTCTATTGTGTCTTTTACAGGCGGCTGCGGTTCCGTTTGGGGTCGCGGCCGTTTTGTTGTGGGTCAAATATGAACGTTGTGTTAATGAGTCGGTGGACGGTGGTGTTTTTCGGTGAGCGGCGTATCCTTCCAACGGTTTATCTAGTGTGTCAGTTGAAAGGAAGAGGGCGCTCGTCATTGTTTGAATGTGAACTGCCGTTTGACCACAAGACGTTGCATCTGGAGCTCGAGGACAAGAACTTCGCGGGTGTGATGGAAGGTCATCAAAACGAGTTTAAGACCACAAAATCGCAGGAAGAGCTGGTAGAGGAGTCGCTTGCCAACCCTTATGGTTCGCCTTCGCTCGAGGAGCTTTGTGCTGGCAAGAAGGATATCGTCATCATTAGCTCCGATCATACGCGTCCCGTTCCCTCGCGTGTGACGATGCCTATTCTGCTGCATCACATCCATTCCGCTGCGCCCGAGGCTCGCCTGCGCATTCTGGTTGCTACGGGTATGCACCGTCCGTCGACGCACGAGGAGCTCGTCAACAAGTACGGCGAGGAGATCGTTGCCAACGAGGAAATCGTTATGCACGTCGCGACTGACGACAGCATGATGAAAAAGATTGGCACCCTGCCTTCTGGTGGCGAGTGCATCATCAACAAGATTGCCGCCGATTGTGATCTGCTGCTTGCCGAGGGCTTTATTGAGCCGCACTTCTTTGCCGGTTTCTCTGGTAGCCGCAAGTCCGTCCTGCCTGGCATCGCCAGCTACAAGACCATCATGTACAACCACAACGGTCAGTTTGTGAATGATTCCCACTCGCGTGCCGGCAACCTGTGCCACAACCACGTGAGCGAGGACATGTTTGCCGCTGCCGAGATGGCTCACCTTGCCTTTGTGCTTAACGTGGTGCTCAACGGCAAGCACGAGGTCATCGGCTCCTTTGCCGGCGACATTCACAAGGCGCACGAGGCCGGCTGTGAGTTCGTGAAGAGCCTTGCCGGCGTTGAGCCCGTCGAGTGCGAGATTGCCATCACCACCAACGGCGGCTACCCGCTCGACCAGAACATCTACCAGGCCGTGAAGGGCATGTGCTCTGCCGAGGCTACGCTTCCCGAGGGCGGTGTGATCATCGACGTCGCCGGCTGTGCCGACGGTCACGGTGGCGAGGGCTTCTATCACAACATCGCCGACAATGATCCGGCAGAGTTTGAGCGCGCCTGCATCGACCGTCCTAAGGACGAGACCCTGCCCGACCAGTGGACGAGCCAGATCTTTGCCCGCATCCTGGCGCATCACCCTGTGATCATGGTTACCGATCTGTGCGATCACCAGATGATCAAGGATATGCACATGACGCCGGTCAACACTATCGAGGAGGCGCTCAGGCTCGCCTTTGAGATGAAGGGTGCCGATGCCAAGGTGGCCGTCATTCCCGATGGCCTGGGCGTTGTCGTCGCTCAGCACTAGTACGCGGCCTAAACGAATCGTTTATAACCGACAAGAAAGATAAGGTTTTATGCTTACCAAACTCCTCTGCGAATTCGGCGCAACGGCCCTCATGATCATCTTTGGCGTGGGCGTGCACTGCGATACCGTGCTTAAGGGCACCAAGTATCAGGGCTCCGGTCACATGTTTGCCATCACCACCTGGTCTTTTGGCATCTCGGTCTGCCTGTTTGTCTTTGGCGGCGCCGTGTGCATGAACCCCGCCATGGTGCTTGCCCAGTGCATCGTAGGCCTGGTGCCGTGGAGCAGCTGCATCCCCTTCATGATTGCCGATATGCTCGGCGGCTTTGTGGGCGCCGTAATCGCTTGGCTTATGTATGCCGATGAGTTCAAGGCTTCCGAGGGCGTCGTCGACCCCATTGCCCAGCGCAACATCTTCTCGACCAACCCCACCACCGAGGGCACGAACTATGCCCGCAACTTCTTCTGTGAGGCCATCTGCACCTTCGTGTTCATCAGCGCTATCCTTGCCGCTGCTAGCCGCGCTGGCGAGAACGTTCTGATGCTCGCCATCTGCGTCGGTCTGATCGTTTGGGCTGTTGGCATGGGCATGGGCGGTATCACCGGCTTCGCCATGAACCAGGCTCGTGACCTTGGTCCTCGCATGGCCTATCAGGTGCTGCCGATCAAGAACAAGGCTGACAACAACTGGAAGTACGGTCTGCTCGTTCCTGGCATTGCTCCGTTTGTCGGTGCCGCTCTGGCCGCACTGTTTGTGCACGGTTTCTTGGGCATGTTCTAGTCCAAGACTACATAGTTGTTCGCCGTCCGCATGGGATATCTTCCCAGCGCGTCCTCGGACATGCAAAAAGGCTCGCTGCGCACTTTGTGCGGCGAGCCTTTTTGCGTCCTGCGGAGTGCGCTGGGAAGTTACCCCATGCGGACGGCTGCGGGGTCTTTGTTGCGTTCGTACAAGCAACCCAACATATATATCTGAATTTGGATGGGAGGGGCTTGTTGCTGGTAGGGGCGTTGGGCTGCTGTTGGCACTTTGGGAAGGGATAGTTACTTAGCCGAAGAGGGGCTTGATGGCTGATAGGTAGTCTTTGGCTACTTCGGCCTTATCTGCTTGGAAGTTGTGCCAGGCCCACCATTGGACCATTCCTACGAAGCTTGAGGCTATGTGGTGTAGTAAGAAACTGCGGTCCATGGTGGCGGCGGGGCCGTTTGGGTCGGTAGGGACGGTTTCGGCTGCGCGCGACATGATGGTCTTGCGGAGACAGTCGGCGAAGACGCGTGAGCCGGCACCGGCTACGAGGGCTCGTACACCCTGACGACGATCCCAGAGGTTGTTGAGGATATGCTCGACTTGCACGAGTGGGTCGTCGAGCGGCGTACCATCGTCGTCGAGGGCGTGGGTGCAGATGTCGCTCACGAGCTCGGACAGTAGGTCGTCTTTGCTCTTAAAGAGGCCGTAGAATGTCGCGCGGCCTACGTGAGCGCGCACGATGATGTCGCCGACGGTGATCTTGCCGTAGTCCTCTTCGCGTAGGAGTTCGGAGAACGCCGCGACGATGGCGGCGCGGCTTTTTGTCTTGCGGGCGTCCATGGCTATGCGTCCGCGTGAACAAGCAGGCAGCGGAGCGTACCGGAGCAACCCTCGTAGGGGCGTTTGCCGGCGCCGTAGCCGACGGCTTTGATGCGGTAGCGGGCCGGCAGGTGCTCGGACGTGCGCAGTGCGGCGACGATGGCGGCGCCCGTGGGCGTCACGAGCTCGCCGGCGACCGGTGCGGGCGTGAGGGCGATATTGCCCGCCTGGCATAGGTTGATGACGGCGGGCACCGGGATGGGCATAAGGCCGTGGGCGCAGCGGATGGTGCCGTGGCCCTCGGAAAGCGACTCGACCACGATGTCCTCGATGCCCAGGTCATCGAGGCAGATAGCGACAGAGCAGACGTCGACGATGGAGTCGACGGCGCCCACCTCGTGGAACATGACGGTCTCGGGCGTTTTGCCGTGAGCCTTTGCCTCGGCAGCGGCGAGTACGGAAAAAATGGCAAGGGCGCGACGCTTGGCGCCATCGCTTAGCTGCGAGCCGTCGATGATGGCGGTGACGTCCGCCAAAGAACGGTGGTGATGGTGATGGGCGTGATGGTGGTCCTCGTGGCCATGGCCATGGGCCTCATGGTCATGCTCGTGGCAGTGCTCGTGTTCGTGTTCGTGTTCACCATGATCATGATGGTGGTGCTCATGCTCATGTGTGTGCTCGGCAGCTGCTTCGTTGCCGTAGAGCCAGGCCATGTCGTGGTCGTGGTTCTCGAGCTCCTCTGCAAGCTGGACGTCAAAGTCGCAGGCGTCGATGCCATGCTTGTTTGCACGCGTGACGGCGATCGAAAAGCCGTCGACCGGCAGTGTGGCGAGCTGTTCGCGCAGGTGCTCCTCGCTGGCGCCCAGGTCGAGCAGGGCCGCGACGGTCATGTCGCCGCTGATGCCCGAGGTGCCGTCGATGATAAGCGTGTGCTGATGATTGGACATGGAATGCTCCTTAGCGGGCGCGGGGTGTGCCGGCGCTCAGATGATTGATAAGACTTGCCTGGTAAGCGGCGCCAAAGCCGTTGTCGATATTGACGACCGATACGCCGCTGGCGCAGGAGTTGAGCATGGCGAGCAGTGCGGCTACGCCACCAAAACTCGCGCCGTAGCCCACGCTGGTGGGAACGGCGATGACCGGACAGCTCACCAGACCGCCGATAACGCTCGCCAGCGCGCCCTCCATGCCGGCGATGGCGATGACCACCTGCGCCTGAGCAAGTTCCTCGGCATGCGCGAGCAGGCGGTGCAGGCCGGCGACACCCACGTCGTAGAGGCGGTCGACCTCGTTGCCATAGAACTCGGCCGTCAATGCGGCCTCCTCGGCGACGGGCAGGTCGCTCGTGCCGGCGCAGGCGACGACGATGCGTCCGTTGCCGGTAGGGGAGGGCTTGCCGCCCACGAGGGCGAGCTGCGCGTCCGGGACATATCCCAGGTCGATGCCGTTGTCGAGGAGCTCCGAGGTACGGGCTGCTTTTTCGGCATCTAGGCGCGTGACCAGGATGCGCTCCTGACCGGCATCGCGCAGCGCTTCGATAATGGCGGCAATCTGCTCGGCGGTTTTACCGGCACCGTAGACAACCTCGCCGGCTCCCTGGCGCACCCCGCGCGAAAGATCGAGCTGCGCAAAACCCAGATCGGCGGTCGGCGCCGTCTGGATGCGCGTGAGGGCGACTGCCGGGGCGACTGCTCCGCCGGCAACATCGCTCAGCAATTGCTCAAGATCTTGCTTATCCATATATGTTCCCTTCGACGGCGCAAAGTCTAGCACTCAAAGGGTATGTTTCCGAACACTAAGACAAAATTGTTCGGAAACTATAGGACAGACTGATTCAATTGTTAGACGGATCGGCTAGTCACGCAGGATGATGTCCATGGCGAGCATCAGGTTGCGCTCGTCGATGGCAAACGGGGCGGCCTCGCGCGTCTTGGGCTTGGCGCAAAACGCGATGCCCGTGCCCGCGGCCTGAATCATGGGGATGTCGTTGGCGCCGTCGCCGATCGCGACGGTATGGGCTATGTCGACGCCGCACCCAACCGCCCAATCCAGCAGCTGGATGAGCTTGGACTCCTTGGTCACAATGTCGGCAGCTAACTTACCGGTGAGCTTGCCGTCTACGACCTCCAGACGGTTGGCCAGACAAAAGTCGATACCCGCGGCAGCCACGATCTTGTCGGCCACCTCATGGAAGCCGCCGCTTACCACGCCGACCTTCCAGCCCTTGCTGTGCGCCGAGCGCACAAGCTCCAGCGCGCCGGGGGTAAACGTCACGCGCTCAAAGGTGCGCTCGAACACGCTCTCGTCCAAGCCGGCAAGCAGCCCCACGCGTTCCTCGAGCGCCTGCTTAAAGTCGAGCTCGCCGCGCATGGCGCGTTCGGTGATCTGCGCAACTTGCTCGCCCACGCCGGCTTCCTCGCCCAACAGGTCGATGACCTCCTGGTTGATGAGCGTGGAGTCGATATCCATAACGATGAGGCGTGCAGTCATGGCGGGCCTTTCCGAGTGCAGTTGTATTGGGGCACATTGTCGCACGTGACGAGCGCGGGCGGGTGCCGCGGTGCGTCAATTGTTTCGTCTCCGTCAAGTCTTTGGGCAGGAGCTACTTTTCCGCGGCACATCGACACAGGTGCGATAAGATAGAACGCCATGTCTGGCTGCGCGGTTTACGCAGGCTGGGCAAATCTGTACGACGCCGCCCGGAACGACACGGGGCGGCACAGATCCATAAAGGAGGATCACTGGTATGAGCCAGACCCGTCCCATCGACGAGCATTCCATGCACACCCGTACCTGCGGCGAGCTTCGCCGCGAGAACGTGGGCGAAGAGGTCACCCTCACCGGTTGGGTGAGCCGTCGCCGCGACCACGGCGGCCTTATCTTCTGCGATCTTCGCGACCGCGAGGGCATCACGCAGCTCACCTTCGACCCCGAGCACTCCGACGGCGACGCCTTTAAGATCGCCGAGACCATGCGTCCCGAGTGGCCCATCAAGATCCACGGCGTCGTGCGCTCCCGTGGCGAGGAGACCACCAACACCAAGCTCGCGACCGGCGAGATCGAGGTCCTGACCGACCACGC
>OCSG01001456.1_pt1 | contig 14749 bp, 10 predicted proteins | sample 1538831 | NCBI WGS metagenome assembly OCSG01 (sample SAMN04571729, study PRJEB22368) | human gut metagenome | biome: human gut; material: stool | host: Homo sapiens | place: Luxembourg | collected 2012-09-20 | reverse complement strand
ATTGGACGTAGATACGTCACCGTCCAAGATGCCGTTGGCACCGATAAACGCCGCGTCAATGCCCAGCGCACGCAGGGTATCCTCGGCCGTTGGCCCCACAAAGGCGGCGGTGCGGCGACGGTACATGCCGCCCACGAGGCACAGGTCGCAGTCTTCGCGTGTCTCGAGCAGGTTAAACACCGAGAGCGAATTGGTCACATAGATGGAAGTCAGCTTGTCGGTGACTCGGAGAGCGCCAATGCGATCTCACGTCGGTTGCGCTCATTGTCTCAACTTGATACTCAACGAAATACGGCCCCGCAGCTCAATAAGCTGCGGGGCCGTACTATACACCGACGAATCAACGACGGAGTGCATCCACTATTTGGCCAGCTCCTGAACGATCCAGTCAATTGCGCCTTCGGGATCGCTGGTAAGGTCGATATACTCCTTGCCCCTTGTGGTGAGCAGTTTAATTCCAAGGCGATCGGTATCGGCCTTCATAGCGTCATAGTACATGCGTGCCTGGGGTGCCAGAACAATCACGTTGTACTGATCCATCGTCTCATAGTGGCTTCCGTACGCACCGGACTGAGAAACCAGATCGATACCCTTAGCAGCGGCACCTTCGCGAAGAGCATTTGCCAAGAGAGTCGAAGTGCCAGCACCCTGGCAAAGCACAAGCACGCGGATCTGCTCCGCCTTGTCCTTTACCGCCTCGAGAGCTTTTGCGACATTTTCCTGTGCGGCAATAGCATCTGCATCCGAGGTTCCTGCAGTCTCCTTTGCAGACTCTTCCAAACAAAGCTGATGGTCATACGCCTTGCAGAACGGATAGTAAATCACAAAGTCAACGACCAACAGCACTGCCATCAATACGAGAGAACGCAGATCGAGACCCGTGGTGAGGAATGCACCGATTGGGCCGGGAAGCGCCCACGGCATGGTATACATGGGGGCGTTCATTCCAATGACGTCAATGAAAAATTTACCGATAATGGCGTTGACCATAGGAGCCACTAGGAAGGGCACGAACATATAGGGATTGAGAACAATCGGCATACCGAAGATAACGGGCTCGTTAACTCCAAAAATCACCGGGATAATCGATGCCTTGCCCATGGCTTTAAGCTGCTTGGAGCGCATAAACATGATCAGGATAATAGGAACGATGAACGTGCAGCCAGAACCGCCCAGACCGCCGATGAAGCTTGTAAAGTCCTGCGTGAGAGCAATTGACGGGTGTCCACCTGCTTGGAAAACCTCAAGATTGGTAACGGTATTGCCGTAGAGCGCAGCATTGATCGGACTCATGACAACCGAAGCACCGTGGATACCCATAAATTGGAAAAGTGCGACCGCGCCTTCGATAAGCGCCATGCCAGGATAGGTGTCAACCGCGGAGAACAGCGGCGAGATGAGAGCGGATACCAAATTGGCGAACGGCACAGCAAGCAGCTTGCGGCTCGCAAGATCGATAAAAGCGCACGCAAGGATCGAAAACCCAAATGCAAAGATATCGCGAAAACTCTGCGCAATAGAGCCAGGGACCTCTTTGGGGAGCTTGATCGTCACATTATGGCTAATGCACACCTTATAGATATTAACGGTCAAGAATGCGGCTACGAACGCAGCGAGAAAACCCTTGGTTCCCATATAGCCGGTTTCAAAAACAGATGTATCTGCTCCGCCAATCGAGACAACATCGTTCGTCACCGATAGCAAGAGCATGCCGCACATGGCACAAACCATGCACGAGGTGGGGTTGAGAGATTTACCCGAAGGCATGCGACGGTTCATCGACATGGCAAGTGAGCTCGCCGTGGTGCCGGCCACCATAATGCCAAGAAGTCCCATGGTATATGCATAGATTTTATTGAAGAAATCCAGCACCTCAGACGGAAGCGTGATGCCTACATAGGCAGGGAGCGTCGAAAGAAGAAGGAACAGGCTCGAGAACAGCACAATTGGCATATTCGAGAGAAAGCCATCCTTAATCGCCACCAGATAAATGTTCCTCGAGATTTTGTCGAAGAGGGGCTGGTGTTTTTCAAGGAATTTGACGATAGCGTCCATAACACATCCTTTCATGATTCCCGGGCACACAACGATTTATCCGGACTCAACCGTCGTCGTCCCCGTTTGTATCCACTTATGTAAGTGAATACGTTCTTGTGCGAAATGTAATATCATTTGCGCGATTTGTCATAACCAATTCTTTTTCCGCTTTGTCGATATGTCAAGAATTCAAATACTTATTCGGTGAACGGTAGTTGATTAATATAATGTTTTCCCAGCTAAAGGCTATTTTTTTCGAGCAATACAATAAGCTTGCAACCGTTCACCGATTGGATATAACATATTGAATATATTGTTGTAACAATATTAGAGACAATGTCACAAGCCTGTCGTTCTAGTCAAAGGAAGTAACAATGCCCAAACGATTACTGAACATGTCCGCATCCGATTTTGCCGCCACGTCACCCATGGATCTAAAACAGGCAATTCTGGCTTCCGAGGGACGTACCATCATGGCGGAAAACGTACCCTCTTCCCAATTTCTCGGCGGCGTTACTAATGCAGAAATCGAACGTGCCGCAGGTGCCGACCTGCTTCTGTTTAACGCGCTCGATGTGTTCGATCCAGTTATTGCCGGTATTCCAGATGATCTCAATGAAAACCCGGTCACTTGGGTGAAGCGAGCATGCGGAAGGCCCATTGGCGTCAATCTGGAGCCAGTTGATAACGAGGCAGAGATGTCTGAATCCCGAACGGAAATCCCCATGGGTCGTCGCGTCTCTCCCAAGACCTTAGAAAAGGCTAACGAACTCGGATTTGATTTTATCTGCCTGACGGGCAACCCTGGAACCGGCGTCTCCAACGATGCAATCGCCCATTCGATTAAACTCTCCAAAGAGCATTTCAATGGCCTGGTCATAGCCGGAAAAATGCATGGAGCGGGCGTTGCGGAACCTGTCATGACGCTCGAAATTGCGCGCAAGTTTGTTGACCTCGGCGTCGATATCCTTCTCGTGCCAGCCCCCTACACCGTCCCTTGCTTCCAAGAAGCAGACCTGCGCGCCATCGTAGACTTTGTACGATCCCACAACGTAGGCAAGTCAATTGAAGAGAAGGTTCTCGTCATGGCGGCGAACGGGACGAGTCAAGACTCCTGCGACAGCGAGACCATTAAGAAAATAGGCCTTGCAGCAAAAGCAGCCGGCGCTGACCTCCAACATATCGGGGACTCCATGAACGGTATTTGCCTGCCCCAGAATATCTTCACGCTCGGACAAGCCCTTCGTGGATACAGGCATCAGATCGTCATGCTGAGCCGCTCTGTGATACGTTAAGGTTACCTTGCCCACGTTACATCCCGACTGAGGCAACTATCAGGTATAACCAACATGCAAACTGAGGCTCTAATGCTCGATACACACGAAAAACGGCCACTCTATTTACAGCTCACCGACGCGCTGCTCAAGCAGATCGTCGATGAATATCAAGCAGACGATAAACTTCCAACAGAAATGGAACTCTGCGACGAATACGCCGTAAGCAGAACAACCGTCCGACTTGCCATGAGTGAGCTGGAGCGTCGTGGAAGTATCTATCGAATCCAAGGTAAGGGGTCGTTTGTTGCACCGAAACGCGTTAGCGAGCTCAATTCACTTTTAGACTTTGACTTTGCAAGCCATTGCGATGGCGTTGATCCAGATGCCATTACCAAACATTTCGGCGGCCTCACATCAGGTCGTCCAATTTCCGTAATGATGCTCCAACAATTTGGATGTCAAAGTCGCGACAAAATTCAGCGTCTTGAATTGACCTACGAACTTGAAGGCAGCTTCATAGGCGCTGATACGTTCTTCATTTCAAAGTCGCGCGTTCCGAATAACCAGTTAGATTTTCAGGCATTTAGCAGAATCATGGACGACTTGTCCAAGTCTATCCAATCTGTTAGGGAAAGCTATAGAGCACGTCAGCTTAGCGATTCCGAAGCCAGTAATTATGGTGTTGCAAAACTTCCGGTCATCGAACTGACTCATTATGCTTACGACTCCGGAGGCAAACTAATCTCAATTGTCTGCCGCACCGTCTTAACTGGGCGAATCCCTTATCAAAACTTTATTTTCAAGTCCTAATGTTCTTTTTCTTTTGTCTCGATCTGTAACACGTAGCCGAGTTTTTAAGTCCTAACCGTTACAGATCGAGACAAACAAGGTAGGCCCCGCCGAATTGTCTCAATCTGTAACATCTGGTTGGTAGTTTCACCCCTACCTGTTACAGGTTGAGACGATTTGATAGTGGAGTCCTTATTTGCGCGTCATATCGCGTAGCGCTGACGCGCTGGTTTCCACAATGACAGGAGGTAAAAGTCCTCCCGCATCACCCGTTGGCAATCCCGTAGCGATAACTAGCAAATAACCTGCGTGTGTTCCTCGATGGCGGCACGATCCTCGGCGGCGATGCCCGGCTCGCACACCACGGCGTCCAAATTGTCCAGGCGGCAGAAGGTGTAGAAGTCGCGCTTGCCGATCTTGCTGGAGTCGGCGATCAGATAGCGCGAGTCGGCCTTGCTAAAGGCGAGCTGCTGGATGCGGCCCTCTTCCATATTGGATGTAGACACGTCGCCGTCCAGAATGCCGTTGGCACCGATAAACGCCGCGTCGATGCCCAGCGCACGCAGGGTATCCTCGGCCGTTGGTCCCACAAAAGCGGCGGTGCGGCGACGGTACATGCCGCCCACCAGGCACAGGTCGCACTCTTCGCGCGCCTCGAGCAGGTTAAACACCGAAAGCGAATTGGTCACAATGCGCAGGCGAAACGCCGGCAGCATCGAGGCCATCTGCTCAACCGTGGTGCCCGTGCCCAAAAAGATGGTCGAGCCTTCCTCGATAAGCTCCACAGAACGGCGCGCAATCTGCAACTTTTCCTCGGCATGCTTCGTGCGCTTTTCGCTGTGCGAATACTCATGGCGCAGCATAGCGTGTGGACGGCCCTGCGCACTGCGGGCTCCGCCGTGCACGCGCTCGATCTCGCCCAGGCTCGCAAGCTCCTCAAGGTCACGGCGGATCGTCATATCCGAGACACCTAACGCATCCGAAATCTCCTTGACCGAGACCGTTCCCTGTTCCTCGAGCAGCTGCCGAACCTTATCCTGTCGCTCCGCTTTAATCACGATGAGTCCTCGCTGTTCCACGCTCACGTCAATTCAAACAATAACGAACAAATTGTATCAGACTCGCGCGCGTCAGAAATGAACGCCCGCACAGCTCCAATCATCACTTTTTTGAGAAAAATACCCCCTGCTTTAGTGGGGTGTAGTGATAATCTCGCCTGTTCGCGCTACAGTTTGTCCGAAATACCTCGATGTTAGGAACCAAATGATCACTTCCGAGCTTTTCGGCACCGCGCCGTGCGGTACCCCCGTTCATTGTTACACCCTCAACGGGCCCGAGATCTGCGTTCGCATTATGGACTATGGCGCCACCGTGTTGGGCATCGACGTGCCCGACATCCCCGGCAACGCGCGCGATGTGGTGCTGGGCTTCGATAAGCTCGAGGATTACTTTGACAACCCCGCCTGCTTTGGCGCGACCATCGGACCTGTGGCCAACCGCACTGCAGGTGCCACGATCACCATCGCCGGCACGGACTGGCATATGCCCGCCAACGAGGGCACCAACAACCTGCACAGCGATCTTGAGCATGGTCTGCACAAGCGCGTATGGGACGTTGAGCTCGACGAGGTCCACAATGCCGTGCGCATGACCACCTCGCTTGAGGACGGTGAGCTGGGCCTTCCCGGCAACCGCACCTTTACGGCCGTGTTTACCGTGACGCGCACCGGCTGCTTCCGTATCGAATATGGCTGTGAGAGCGACCGCGCCACGTACGTGTCCATGACCAACCACACGTACTTTAACCTTGCCGGTCACAACGCCGGCATGGACTGTGAGCACTTCTTTGTTGCTAACGCTGCCCACTACCTGCCCATCAACGAGCAGAATATCCCCACCGGAGAGATCGCTCCGGTCGAGGGCACGCCGTTTGACTTCCGTGAGCTGCGCCCCGTCGCGCCCGGCATGGAAGCCGACGACCCGCAGATTAAGCAGGCCCGTGGCTACGACCACTGCCTGTGCATCGATGGCTATCAGTACGGCCGTAATCTGCGCCGCGCGATGCACGTCGAGGAGATGTGGACCGGCCGTGAGCTGGACTATTACACCACTGCCCCGGGCGTGCAGCTCTACACCGGCAACTGGCTGGGCGACGAACACGCCAAAGACGATGCCAACTACGGTTGGGGCGCCGGCTTTGCCCTCGAGGCCGAAATGTATCCTGACACGCCGCACCATGCGCTGTTCCCCCAGGGCATCGTGGGCCCCGGTCATCCCTACAGCAATGTGATCGAATACCACTTTATGAGGCACTAGGCCCACAACGCGACATATCGCACAGCAACGCCCGCCGGCACACCGCCGACGGGCGTTTTTCATCTTTTGGGCTCTTTTTCGCTGTGACTGTATGAGTGACATATCAAAACTATGCCCATTTACTACGTTTAGCCCGGGATGCTCGACCATGCACCGGTTTTTGTTAAATGCGCGAGCCGTCTACCTGCGGTTTTGTTTTTCTCAAATTCGACATGCTCGGCGATAACCGATCAAACGTAGTAAATGGGCATAGTTTTTGACAGGCGGCATCGCGCGCGTCCCTCGCAAGGGCAAAATGATCCGTTTTCCTCCGTCCCCAAGGGATCAGTTGAACAGATTGTCGATGGGATCGGGGGCGGAACTGGGGAGATAGCGGATTTCTAGCTCTATGCCGAGTTCTTGCAGCTCTTTGAAGGTGGCGACATCTTCGCCGTCTACGGCGACTGCGGGCGTTATGGGGTGCTTGCCCTCCCCTGCCTGCATATGGCCAATGCTGATCTTGGTGATCGGCACGCCACCCTTAACCAGCGCGAGTGCATCGGCGGGTGAGGCCACCATGATCAGAATCAATTGGCGCGGCGTTGCGGTATGAATGATGTCGATGGCCCTTTGCACCGAGAAAAACCGTGTCCACACGCCCTCGGGCACCGCGACCCTCATAGGCGCCCACTTGCGCGAATCCGCCGCAATCTCGTCGTTAACGATCAGGACGAGGTTGGAACCAACCGCCTCATTCCACAGCTCAACGTCTTGCCCGTAAATAAACCGATCATCGATGCGCGTGAGAAGAATCTTGGGTTGAATCATCACTGCCCCATTCTGCTTGAGACCCGTAAGAGCAAGACATCACGTCTCCAATATTAGTGCATTTAAAGTGAGAAAAGCCGTCAGAACACTTGCGCGGATGTGCGATGTCCCGTATCATAGACAGCCGTTGACGCCTCAGTTGCGTCACCACATGGCCGCCAGCGTAGCTCAGTTGGTAGAGCACCGCTCTCGTAAAGCGGGGGTCACCGGTTCGAGCCCGGTCGCTGGCTCCATTGCATTCGCGCAGCTCAGAAGCATAATTGCTTCTGAGCTTTTTCTATTTTGCATCGCCTATTTCCTTCTCTGAGAAGTGAAAACGGGGTGAAAAACTTTTTTAATCGTTTTTCACCCTCCACTCATTCACAACATTTATTTATTACTGAGCTATATAGGGGAGTCACCGGACTTCCCTCCCCTACAATCGAAAGCGATGAATTTCGATACAAGGAGGCCGGATGGCCGGTAAAAAATCTGACGCGGAGTCATTCGCCAGCAGGTGGGCGAACAAGGGAAATGAGAACCAGGATACCCAGCGGTTCTGGATTGACTTCTACCAGAACGTCCTCGGCGTCGAGGACGCGGTGTCACGGCTTGAGTTCGAGAAACCCGTCTCCACCGATGCAAGCACGCATGAGGGCTACATCGATGTCTTCATACCGTCGGCCAAAACCCTTGTCGAACAGAAGTCACTTGGAATCGACCTCGCTAAGGAGGAGACGCGTCAGGGCCGCAAGGTGACGCCCGCGAAGCAGGGCAACGCCTACGCCCAGGGCATGCCCCTCTCCCAACAGCCGCGCTACATCATCGCTTGCAATTTTGCCGAGTTTTGGGTCTTCGACCGCGAGCGGGACTCGCTATGCCGGGAGCCGCTTTTCAAGTTGCCGCTCGCGGAGCTCCCCAAGAACCTCGCAGCCATTCAGTTCCTCAAGGGCGGGGCTGAGGCCCCGGCCACGATTTCCCGTGCCGTCTCCGTAGAGGCCGGCAAGATCATGTCGAAGCTGCATGACCTGGTTGCCGAGGCGTTCGACGACCCCGACACGCCCGAGAACCACCATGCGCTCTCCGTGCTCATGACGCGCCTCATGTTCCTCATGTTCTGCGAGGACTCGGGGCTCGTTGCCCCCAACGCCTTCCGCGACTACGTCTCGCACTTCCAGGCGGGTGATCTCAGGCGCGGCCTCAAGGACCTGTTCATCTGGCTCGACACCAGGGATGAGGACCGCGATAAGTATGCCGAGCCCTGGCTGAAAAAGCTGCCTTATATGAACGGCGGTCTCTTCCACGAAAAGACGGAGATCCCGCCCCTGTCCGAGAACTTCCGCCATACGCTCATCGTCGAGGGGTGCCAGGAGTTCGATTGGGCGGGCGTAAGCCCCACGGTCTTCGGCTCCATCTTCGAGGGCGCACTGTCCCACGACCATCGCCGCGCCAACGGCCAGCACTTCACGAGCCCTGAGAATATTCACAAGGTCATAGACCCGCTCTTTCTCGACGGGCTCAAGGCTGAGTTCGAGGAAGCCTGCGCCAAGCCTGTCGCGGGCGGCGCGCGGACACGCGCCCTCAAGGAGCTGCATGAGAAGATCGGCGGCATCTCCATTCTCGACCCCGCTGCGGGGTCGGGCAACTTCCTCACGGAGAGCTACCTGTGCCTGCGCCAGCTGGAGAACCGGATTCTCTTCGAGCTCCAGGGCAACCAGGCGGCCTTCAGCTTCGAGGAATCCGGCGACCGGGACGTACTCGTGAGCCTCCGGAATTTCCATGGCATAGAATTGGAGGATTTCGCCTGCTGCGTAGCCCGTACCGCACTCTGGATCGCGGAGAAGCAGGCGGACGCCGACACCGCGAAAGTGACCCAGCGCGTATATCAAGAGCTGCCTCTCACCGATTACGAGGGAATCGTTAACGCCAATGCGCTCCGAATCGATTGGAACGATGTCGTAAAAGCCGACCAAGTCGACTATGTCATCGGCAATCCCCCGTTTATCGGACAATCCAACAGGACGAGCTCGCAGGTAGAGGATTCCAAACTTGTCTGGGGTGCGGACTACGACGGCTACCTTGATTATGCGACATGCTGGTATAGAAAGGCAGCTGAATACCTCTCCTCGGCGGATGCGGAGTTCGCTTTCGTCTCGACAAACTCAATTTGCCAGGGTCAACCGGTCCCCGCGATGTTCAAGCCGTTGTTCTCGATGGGATGGCATATCAGATTTGCCCACCGGACCTTTGTTTGGGGCTCCCAGGCTGATGATGAGGCCCATGTCCATGTTGTCATCCTCGGCTTTTCAAAACGCCCGGGAAGACTGACAACATATTCCTATGATACTGGTGGGGTATCGGTCGAGCATCCCGACAATATCAATGCATACCTCTTGAACGCGCCAAACGTCTTTGTAGAAAAACGGATGAGCCCGCTTTTCCAGGACATTTTCCCGATGGTCATCGGCGGTTTTTTTCAGATAAAGACGCGCCGTGAATACGAGGAGATTCTCAAGGATCCAGTGGCGGCCAAATACGTAGTCCCCAGCCTCGGTGCCCAAGAGCTAATCAACGGTAAAGAACGTTGGTGTCTCTGGCTCGCAGACACACCTCCGCAGGAAATAAAGAAATCGTCAGTCTTGCGCCAGAGGGTCCAGGGAGTCCGAGACTTCCGCGCCTCCTCAAAGAAGGCCGCGACCCGGAAGCTCGCGGACGAGCCGTGGCGCTATGCCGAGGTCAGAAGACCCGACGGCCCGTTCCTGTGCATCCCGAGGCATTTTTCGGGAGGACGCAAGTACTTTACGGTGAAACGCTGCACGGAAGGAGAGGTCGCGACCGATGCTTGCTTCTTTGCCGACGATCCGGACGGGCTTCTGTTCGGGATCATATCCTCCAGCATTTTCATGAAGTGGCAGAGGGCCGTCGGAGGCGAGCTTAAGAGCGATTGTCGCTTCTCGAATACGATCGTGTGGAACAATTTCCCCCTGCCCGATTTATCCGTGAACGGCAGGAGCGCGATCGTCGACGCGGCTCAAAAGGTAATTGAGGCGAGGGCCGGGTACGACGGAGCTTCCCTCGCGGACCTATATAAACCCGGAGACGAGTTTCTTTACCCTCGCCTTTTTGCCGCGCATGAAGAACTGGACGCCGCGGTAGAAGCGGCATACGGCATCGATTTCGACGGAGATGAATCTAAAACCGTTGCCCATCTGTTCGAACTCTACGCGGAGAAAGCCGGTGCATAGATGCGAGGAGACGCGAAACCGCTGGTAAAGATGCTCCAAGGGGCGGAGACGAGGTTCGTCATACCCGTCTACCAGCGAAACTATGATTGGAAACGAGAGCAATGCGCACGCCTCTTCGATGACTTGGAGGAGGTCGTCGAAGAGGGCCGCTCCTCCCATTTCTTCGGGAGCATCGTTTCCAAGGCCGATATGGAGCGCAGGGTGCTCATAGACGGCCAGCAACGCGTGACAACGGTGTTCATCCTTTTGGCAGCTCTGGTCAAGCAGACCGAGGAGGGCAACATCGCATCCGCCGGCCCGAAGAAGACCGCCGACCGCATCAGGCGCGAGTGGCTCATCGACGAGTACGACGAGGTCGAGAAGCTCAAACTCAAACTGGTGAAGGGCGACCAGGAGGCCTTCAAGAAGGTTATCGACGGGGATGCCGATAACCTCGTCGAGGGCTCGAACGTTACCGAGAACTACCGGTACCTGCTCGAACGGATCGGGGCTACGGACCTGACCTCCGAGGAGCTCCGCGAGGCAGTCAAGGCGCTCACGGTCATCGATATCAGGCTCGAGGGCGACGACAACGCGCAGCTCATCTTCGAGAGCCTCAACTCGACGGGCCTCGCGCTCTCCGAGGGTGACAAGATCCGCAACTACATTCTCATGGACCTTCCCGAGGCAGACCAAGATGCCTATTACCGTAAGTACTGGAACCCCATCGAGCTGAACTGCGGTTACGACACGAGCTCCTTCATCCGCGACTTCCTCACCTGCATGACCAGGAGGACGCCGGTCATCGCGCGCGTCTATCCCGAGTTTAGGAGGTATGCCGCGACCAGGAGCACTGTTGACCTGCTGGACGGCATGCTCCGCTACTCCACCCTCTGCCGAGAGGTAGGCGAGGCGTCCTGCGGCTCCGCTAAAGTCGATGCCGTGCTGAGGCGGCTCGGGCTCCTCGACATGGGCGTGATGACACCGTTCCTGATGAGCGCCCTGGCGACATACGAGGACGGGAGCATCGCTGAGGGGGAGCTCGTCGAGTCGCTTTCCGCTGTGGAGACGTACGTATTCAGGCGCTGGGTCTGCAAGATGCCCACGAACGCACTCAACAAAGTGTTCGAGACCCTCCACTGGGAGGCGGCCAAGGGCCTTGAGGACGGTCAGGGCTACGCCAACGCCCTCAAGTACTCCCTGCTGCGGCGTGAGGGCGCCGGCCTCCTGCCGAGAGACGATGAGTTCGAGCGCTGCTTCGAGTGGCGTGATTTCTACCATATCGACCGCAAGCGCTTCTACCTCTACGACAGGCTTGAGAACGGGGACAGTGTCGAACGCATCGATGTTGTCGGGATGATGGAGGAGGGCGTGCTCACCGTCGAGCACATCATGCCTCAGACCCTGAGCGAGCAGTGGAGGGAGGATCTCGGCTACCTCGTCGACGACGAGGTCCACACCGCCTACGTGAACACCATCGGCAACCTCACGCTCACGGGCTACAACTCGCAATACTCGAACAATCCGTTCAAGGACAAGCGGGACAGGGACCACGGCTTCAAGGAGAGCGGCCTTAGGCTCAATCGGATCGTGTCCCTCTGCGGTTCATGGACCATCCCCGAGATCGAGCGGCGGCGCGGAAGGATTTGGAAGAAGTTCCTTGAGTTCTGGCCAATGCCCGAGAGCGCGTACTCGCCCAAAGAGGTCCTGCGCGAGAGCCATGCGCTCGATAGCGGGTTCGAGTTCACCGGACGCAAAGTAGCGGCCTATTCCTTCCGCGGGGAGCGGATGGCAGCGAAGACGTGGGTCGAGGCCATGGAGGGGCTCCTGCCCCGCATCTACGCGGAAGACCCCCATGCGGTAAGGGGGGTTGTCACGAGCGGGAAGTACCCGTCGAGGTATTTCTCGACCGAACCCCTGGATTACGGTTTTGAAATCGGGGGAGGCGTCTGGTACGACCCCGGCTGCTCGACCTCCAACAAGATGGAGACCCTTCGCAGGATCGTCGACAAGGTCGAGTCAATCGAGCAGTCGGACATCGCTTTCGAGGTGCGCGAGTAGGGGGCGGTAGCCGTCGCGCCGAAAAGGGCGAAGCCGCATGAAATCGCCCCCGTTCGCGGAAGACGGACGGGGGCGATTCTAGATGAATCTCTCGGGTGCCGAACGAGAGTCCGATGACGCTAGGCCCCGAAATGCTTTTTCAGAAGCGCAGAAGCGGCGAGCAACGCGGCCGCGGTAATCAGCATCGAAACGATGGTGAAACCTGTGCAGTCGCCGGTTCGAGCGAGCGCCGGTCCGTTCTCGAGGGCTGAGGCCCGTTCGGACGGCTTGACGTTGCCCTTGCCTGCGTCCTGCTCGTTCGAACTCTCGGGTTTTCCGGAGATGGCGAACGAGGTCGTCGCCGTGCCGCCGTCCCTGTAGAGGACCTTCAGGTCATGGGATCCGGTCGGGAGGGCAGCGAGATAGGCGGGGGAAAGCTCGATGATCGTGCTTCCGCTCTTGACCGAATAGTTCGAGGGGTCCACGGCCGCTCCGTCCACCGCCAGATAGCTGAACTGCCCAAAGGGCCCATCGAACCTGAAACGCAGACCGGTGCCCGAACCCCGGAAATACACATGGGATGCGGTATCAAGCTCTTTGTAGACGGGAGCTTGGTCCGGGGAGACTATCTCCCACGTCACCTTTGAGAAGTCGGCCGTGGGGACGCCGGTGAGGCCCTTCGCCCTGGCGTAGGACTCGTCGTAGAAGGTGGTCACGTAGCCGGCGCGGTCCCTGACGGTCAGGGCCGCGAGCCAGCGCCTGCCGGGCCTGGAGGTCGAGTCGTAGGTGATGCCGAACGATTTCGCGGTGTCCGCCGACGATTGGTAGCCGGTGGGCGCGGAGTCCGCGCCGGCGGTCGCGGGGTCGCAGTCGATGACCTCGGGGCTGACCGAGGCCACGCCGTCGGGGTCGGTCACGTCGTACGAGACGGTGACGGTCCCGCCCACGGAGACCCTGTCGGCGCTAACGCTCACGGAGCCGAGCGAGGCCGGGTTGGGGTCGGCGAAATAGGGAGCGCCGTTTGCGGCGGATGCCCCCAGAAGGGCCACGGCCAAAAAGGCTGCGGCAGGGACCAGCTTGAAGTGCTTCATGAATCTTCCCAACACAGAAATGGCAGTTGGTCACAGTATATCCGTCGGAAGCACCTGGGCGATCGGGAATAGGCTGCCGTAAGAATAGAGATGAACGGCCAACAGCGCGGGTTTCCCCGACTCGTCGCTGGCTCCATCAGCATTCGTTTTGCAGATTTGTTCGAGACCGAAGACGCTGGGCCTATTGTCGTTTCACCGGGACTATCGCGGCTGCGAGGTCTCTTTAACCGATGAGGCGTAACGGGGATCTCCGCCGTTCGCCTCATAAAGATCCTCGACGATTCTGTGCAGCGACTGGCAGAAGTGCGCGACACAGGGGTCCTCCGTGCCCGTGAAATCCCGGCACGCAAGGGTCATAGCGCCCTCCAGGCACCTGAGCTCATAGATGAGATGGTCGATCCGATCGTTCATTTGGGCTCCTAGCCGTGTCGTCGATAGGTGTGAACAGGATAGCGGCATTTTGCCGGCATACGCCGGGAAATGGCCACGGCTCCGCGGCCGGGTGGCACCTCCGCTACGCCGCGTCAAGGGGGCCCATGAGACCCCGCACAAACCTCCGCTCCGCTCCGGTTGGTGGAGGTCGTCATGGACCTCCCTTGACCCGCCTTCGCTCCGGTGCAGCTTTGCAGGGAGCAAAGCCGACGACGACGCGCGGCGTCGCCATTCGGCTTTGCCCGCAGGGGCGAGATGTTGAGGGCAGGGTGCCCGGAACGGAGGAAGACATGCAGCAGCTGATGACCGAGGAAATCGCCAAGACGGTGCCGAGGCTCTACGGGCAGGACGGGGCGGAGGACCCCACGGTCTACGCCCACTACTTCTCGTGCGTGAACGGATGGGACTGGTGGCTGCTCGAGTTCGACGGAACGGACGAGGCGTTCGGCCTCGTCGAGGGCTACGACGACGAGCTCGGCTACTTCAGCATCAAGGAGATGGCCGAGCTGAACCGCCAGATGGGGTTCGCCGCCGTCGAGCGCGACGAGCACTTCTCCCCGAAGCCGCTCAGCGCCGTCAGGAGGAGGTAGCCGCATGGTCACGGTCGAGTTCGACTCCATGGGCGAGGCGGTCCGCCTCGCCCTCGTGGCCGATGAGTACGTGGGCGGCGGCCTGGCCGTCCTCCTCCTCGACGCCACGGACCCACGCTCCGAGGGCTACATGGCCGAGTGGGGCGTGCTCACGGCGAGCGTGCCGG
>OCSG01001448.1_pt1 | contig 14824 bp, 11 predicted proteins | sample 1538831 | NCBI WGS metagenome assembly OCSG01 (sample SAMN04571729, study PRJEB22368) | human gut metagenome | biome: human gut; material: stool | host: Homo sapiens | place: Luxembourg | collected 2012-09-20 | reverse complement strand
GCCGTTGCAATGCAGGCTTATGCCGACAAGCAGGAGGAGCCCGCTGCCTGATGGCTGCGTGACCGCCGCTTAACAAAAAACTGAAACAAACTAAAACCATTGATATTGGAGGGTTATTACCATGGCTTCTGAGAAGATTACTGCCATCATCGAGTCCGTCAAGGGCCTGACCGTTCTGGAGCTGAAGGAACTGATCGACACCTACTGCGAGGAGTTCGGTGTTTCTGCTGTTGCTGCTGCTGCTCCCGCTGCTGCTGGCGCTGCTGCTTCCGCTGAGGAAGAGAAGACCGAGTTCGACGTCATCCTGGCTGAGGCTGGCGCTACCAAGATGCAGGTCATCAAGGCTGTTAAGGAGATCACCGGTCTGGGCCTGAAGGAGGCTAAGGCTATCGTTGATGGCGCTCCCAAGGCTGTCAAGGAGAAGGTCTCCCAGGCTGAGGCTGACGACATCAAGAAGAAGCTGGAAGAGGCTGGCGCTAAGGTTGAGGTTAAGTAATTTAACCCCTTCTCTTACCGTTCTTTCTTGAACATCAAGAGGTCTGCACCGCAAGGTGCAGGCCTCTTTTTGTATCTCTCCGTGAAAAAAGGCTTCAGAAACGCCCACAGGCGTTTCTGAAGCCTAAAATCAAATTCCGCTCAAAAAAAGGCTACTGCACAAACCTGTGCAGCAGCCTTTCGTATTATTCTTCCGTTGTAGCCTTGGACTCCTCCACATAGGCTGCGATCTTGTCGATCTGGATCTGTGCCACGGCCCGGCCGGTCTCATAAACGCGGCGTAGCTGGGCGGGATCACGCTCCATAGAGGGAATCTCCAGCGGGATGGGCGGGCGGATGACGAAGGCCCGGCCGGACTGCTCCAGCATGGAAATATAGGCCAGCGTCTCATTGTAGCGCTGGTGCCGGTCTGCCACGGCCTCCACAAAAGCGGGATAGCGCACATACCTTGCCCGGATAAGGGGCAGCATCTTGTTTTTCTGCTTTACAAAACCCTTGGGCTGGGTCAGGATGATCAGGTTGCGCTTGTAGCCGATAGACTCGAAAAAGCGCACAGGAATGGAATCCGCAACACCGCCGTCCAGCAGCTGATAGTGGCCGATCTTCACGATTTTGGCCGCCAGCGGCATGGATGCCGAAGCCTGCATCCACTGGATATCCTCGGCGTTGCCGGTGCGGCACTTGCGGTAGATAGGCTCGCCGGTGCGTACATCGGTGCACACCACAAAAAAGTCCATGGGGTTCTCCCGGAAAGCCTCGGTGTCAAAGGGATCCAGTTTTTCCGGCACGGTATGGTAGCAGAACTGCTCGCTGTACAGGTTGCCGGTGCGCAGCAGGTTGCCAAAGCTGGCGTAGCGCTTGTCGGTGCAGTATTCCGTGTTGTAGCGGATGGTGCGCCCGATTTGGTGCGACTTGTAGTTGCAGCCGAACACTGCCCCCGCCGACACACCAACGGCACCGTCCAGCTGGATGTTATGCTCCATCAGCACATCCAGTACGCCGGCGGTGAACATTCCGCGCATAGCGCCGCCTTCCAGCACAAGTCCTGTTTTCATACCATTTTCCTCCTCGTCCGGTCAAAAATCCCGGATATGACCCTTCTCCTATTAAGAATAGTATACTCAAAAACCGCGAAAGAACAAGGGAGGATAAACCAAAAATGACCCGACAACCTCACGAAGTTTCGGTATTTTTGGACAAGGTCATACTTTTAGAAAAAACGAAGAGGTTTGGTGCCGTATTTTTACGAATTTTGGAAAGAAAACCCCTTGTCAAAGCGGGATGCTTCCGGTATACTAGGTGAAACATTATATGATGGGTGCGTGTGGCGCGCGCCCGGGAATGGAAAACAGGCAGGCGCTTTTCGCGGCGGGCGAGCCGGAGGCAGAAAACGCACCTGCAAGGGTTGGAGGATATATTTTATGAAGATGCTGGAAGATCGTATCCGCAAGGACGGCATTGTGCGCGAGGGCAACGTACTCAAGGTGGACAGCTTTATCAACCACCAGATGGACATCCCGTTGTTCCGCGAGATGGCGCGGGAGTGGAAGCGCCTGTTTGCGGGCAAGCCCATCAATAAGGTGCTCACCATCGAGGCCAGCGGCATCGGCATTGCGGCTGTGGTGGCCAGTGAGCTGAACGTGCCGGTGGTGTTTGCCAAAAAATCCATGAGCATCAATCTGGACTACGACAACTACAAGACCCAGATCCAGTCCTTCACCCATAAAAAGATCTACAACGTCATCGTCTCCAAAAAGTTCCTCACCCCGGAGGATCATGTGCTGATCATCGACGATTTTCTGGCCAACGGCTGCGCCCTGATGGGTCTGCTGGAACTGGCCGAGGAAGCCGGTGCCACCGTAGAGGGCATCGGCATCGCCGTGGAAAAGGGCTTCCAGCAGGGCGGTGAGCTGATCCGCAGCAAGGGCATCCAGCTGGAGAGCCTTGCCATCGTGGACGCCATGGACAGCACTACCGGCGAGATCACCTTCCGTCCCCAGCCGAACCAGAACTAAAAATCATTATACATTTCAGCGTAACGGAATGTCTGCGGACGTTCCGTTATTTTTTTTGCGGCTGAATAGCAGCATTTGCAGCGGCGCTGCGGGTAAAGGTATCTGCTTGCCGCAAGCGTGCAAAGACGCTCCGCTGGGCCAGAGGCAGGGAGGGGTGTTCCGAGTCCCCCCTCCCTACCTCTGGACTCCACCCACCCCACAACGGGCCAAGGGCTGCTCGCCCTTGACAATCCTAAAGAAGAAGTCGAAGCACAAAAAAGCTAGCGCTGCGCCAGTCGGCGCTATCGCTTTAACGCTTTTTTCGCTTCTCCATCCATAGCCCCTCAGTCGCTGCGCGACAGCTCCCCCGAGGGGGAGCAAGCGCTCGCCCGCAGCGCCGCGCTTTCGTAGAAAGCGGCGCTGCAAATGCTGCTTCCCGCCACGACCCCTCCCGTGAAAAGGCAATTCTGGAAAATCCGCAGATTTTCCAGAATTGCAAATTAAAAAATATATTTTCCGCTGATTATGCGCAGAGCAACGCGGAGCGCATTCAAAATCGTGCTGCGCCCGGCAGGGGAAGGGCACAAAAAATGCTCCCCCTTGCGGGGGAGCAAATTCGGTACACAACGCCACGCTGTGCCGAAAAGAAAGGAGTGCAAAGTCAGTTTTCCTTTTTGCCCTGACGGTTCAGCACCCAGCCGACGGCAAACAGCAGCACACCGCTGCAGGCCAGCACCGGCACAGGCCAGTTCAGCTGACCAGTCTGGGGCAGAACGGGCTTATCCGGGTTAGAAGGGGAGACCGGATTATCCGGGTTCTCGGGGCTTACGGGATTGTCCGGGCTGTCGGGACTTACCGGGTTATCGGGGCTGTCCGGGCTTACCGGCGTGTCAGGGGTATCCGGCTGCTCCGGGGTATCGGGGGTGTCCGGCGTATCCGGGGGAGTGTCAGGGGTGTCTGGGGGCGTTTCGGGGGTCTCCGGCGTATCCGGGATGGTAGCGCCTACCTTGGGGGTGGCGTCCACATCGTAGATCCAGCTGTCGCCATCCGGCAGGGGAATGGACACAAGGAAGGGCTTGATGGCTTCGTAGCCGTGGGAAGCCTCGGTCTGCATGACCAGATACAGCCCCTGCGGCAGCTTGGTAAAGTCGGCGTAGCCTTCCTCGTCAACGTTCTGCTGGGCGGCAACGGCGGGCACGGTGGGCAGATACTTTGCCAGCTGGTCAGCCAGCGTGCTGTCGGAAAGGTCGCCCAGCGGCACGCCGCAGCCCGTAAAATCGCCGGTATAGGCGTAGGACAGGTCGCCGCCGGTGCGCTTGACGGCGGCAACCTGATACAAGGTCAGCTCGCCGCCGCGCAGGGGCACATCGTTGTGGGTGTCGTACAGACGGACGTGGAGCGAGCCCAGCCGCCCGGACACAAGGCTGGCACTGGTGGCAAACGCCGGCAGGGCGCAGCATACCACAAGGCACATAGCCAGCAGCACAGCCGCCAGACGATGACGCAGATCAATGCTTTTCATGTTCTTCACCTCTCGTTTTCTTGGGTTTGCGTGTAGAAATCAGCATACCGATCAGCAAGATCAGCAGCATGGGCAGCGCCATAATGGGCGCAACAATAATGGGTTCAATTTTAAGCGCTTCGGCGGTAACGCGGAGGTGCTTGTACTGATCCGGGGTCTCCACGCGGCGGCCGCGTACCAGCAGGCGATGGGTGTTGATGCCGTAGGGGGTGCAGGTCATCAAGGTGACGTAGTCCTTGCCTTCGGCGATCTTCAACTCATCGGTCTCGGTGGGCAGCACAATGGAAATTTTGTCCACCTCGTAGGTGAGCACCCGGTCCAGCACGGTGATGGTAAAGGTATCACCTACTTCCAGCTGGTCGAGGTTGGTAAACAGCTTTGCGCTGGGCAGGCCGCGGTGCGCCGAAATGACCGCGTGGGTGGACGCGCCGCCCACCGGCAGGCTGGTGCCCTCCAAGTGGCCTGCGGCGATCTGCAATACGCCGTCGCTGGTGCCGTGGTAGATGGGCAGCTCCACGCCGATTTTGGAAATGGTGATGTAACCCATAATGCCGGTGCCGGTAATATCCAGCGTGTCGTTGTAGCCGGTAAGCTGATCCGGGCGGTAAAGGGCGTTTTCGTTGGCGGCCACCTGTGCGTTAAAGGCATCGGCGGCGTCAAAGTAGGCGCTGTAATCCGCATCGGTCATTTTGTCCACGTCCTGCGCGTAGCTTGCCACCGCGCGGGACTGGTTGCGCTGGTTGACGTAATCGCTGATAGTGGGGTATAACATCACGGATAGACCCACGAAAAAGACGAGGATCAATATAATGGTGCTTTTGTTCTTTTTCATGGGCTACTCCCTAACGTTATAGTTTCAGGATCAGAGCAGGGGGCTTTACAGCCCCGCTCTGTGCAGGGGAAAAGGAGAGCTTAGTGGTTCTCCATGCGCTTTTTGGTAATGAGCAGGATCGCTGCAGCAACCATCAGGCCGCCGCCGACAACGTAGAAAATGGTGGTGCCGATGCCGCCGGTGCTGGGCAGCTCAGTACCGGCCTTGTTCTCAACGCGCACAATGTAGTCGGGTGCCTCAACGTTATTAGCCTTAACAGTGTAAGAAGCGGCGCCACCTTTAGTAGGCAGAGTGCTTTCAATCACAACGGTAATAGGAGCGGTCAGCTTGTTATAGCCCGTAGGAGCGGTAGTCTCTTCCAGATAGTAGGTGCCGGCGTCCAGACCCTCAAACTTGATGTTACCATTAGCGGGGGTCTTGACCTTGATGGCGTCAGCCTTGTTGGTAGTCCAGCCGGTCAGCTTGTAAATGCTGGTGTTAACGCCAGTTTCGATGAACATTGCGTACTTCTGGGTTTCGCCGTCCTTCTTGTACAGCTGGAACTCAGCCTCTGCCAGCGGGGTATCCTCTTTGCCAGTGCCGAGGTTTGCAAACTTGCGCACGCCCATCCCCCAGACGTAGGTGGTGGTGGTGTGTGTAACAGTGGTTTTGTCATTATACTGGAGGTGAGCTTCGTTGGTATTGCCAGAACCAGCAATTACTGCCTTATTGTTAACAGTTGCAGTGTAACTAATGGTGACCGCATCATTGGGTTTCAGCGTGCCATCATCAAACTTTACTTCAAAGGTGCAACTATCGTCAGGATTTGTAACCAACGTGTAGCCAGTTGTTAAAAGACCAGAATCGTCAGGGCTAGAATGACGGAGAAGGAAAACTTTAACAGTACTGCTGTTAAAGTTCAGACCTTCGCTCATTTTATCATGTACAACATAACCTTTGGGCTGACCATCATTCACAACAATGTCGATCTGGAAGTTTACCACATCGCCAATGCCAGCGTTATTAGCGGTTTTGAACTCTGTACCCTCAAGAATGTGCTTATCAAAGGTGGAATCGCTGTTCTTCTCTTTGATTACTACATTCGGGTCGGTGGTATCGATGGAGCAGAGAGCACCCTTGTTCAGGTTGGAAACCACCAGATACCAGCCAAGGGGCAGATTTTCAAAGGTGATGCTGGTGCTATTGTCAGCAGTGCTATGTTCACCCATTTTGCCTTCCGCTTTAATGCTCTTCACTGCTTGGACGTCATGATCCTTAGCATATGTACCGGCATCGTTTGCAAATTTCTGAATAGCAGTGCCATTATTATTGTTATTGTCATTGATCCAGGTAACAACACCGGTATTTTCGTCTAACTTCAAGTCACCGGTTTGGTTGCGAATGAAGTCTTTCCAAGCTTCATTCGCCGTATAACGGTAAGCATTGGTAGCTGCGTGGTACTCCAGATCCAGAATACGGTAGATCGTATAGGTTTGTCCAGTAATAACGTTATCAATGGTGATCTTACCCTCGCCAGTGGTGGCACCAGCGGTGGCATCCTCACCAGCTGCAAACGCCGGAATCGCCATGGCGCAAACCATAGCAACTGCCAGCAGTGCAGCCATGAGTTTCTTCATTGCTTTTTTCATGGAAAAAGCCCCTTTCTTTTCTGCCCCTTGCCGCCCCCTGTGTTTTTGTACAGGGGGGGGGTAGGGGTGTAGTTTTGTTCGGACTATCGCGTAAACTTTGCGCTGGGCGGGCGGGGGCTCAGCCCCGGCACGCCAGCAGAAAAGTGCAGTTTAGTCATCTGCTCTCCCTTCGCGTCTGCGCTTGCGGTGGATAAAACTATATGCCAGCGCAGACAGCATCATTGTGCCGCCCACGGCTGTGTACGGGAGTGTACCGGTGCCGCCGGTAGAGGGGAGCTCGTAGCCGGAGGAATCCGTCTCGGTGTTGATGATGGTAATAGTACCATGCTGCACACCATCATTGCCAATGTAGCTTACCGTGTAATTTTTGTTGGTGGCAACTTCCTTTACGTAGAAGTACCAGTTTTTATGGGCTTCAGGGATCGGGTAGTTGTAAGTCCAGCTCTTCGCCTTTTCCAGCGTGATGGTGTCAGCCTTTTCAGCGTTGGTGGGATCGCCCTTGGTCGGGGTGCACCAGAGTTCCAGCTGGATGTTATCCGGCAGGCTGCTAGCGTCTTTGGGAATGGCTTTGCCGTCTTTGTCGATCCACTGTTTTACAAAGGTAAGACGGTTGCTTTCGTTGGTCACTTCCAGATCAATGGAAGCGCTACCCTTGTAGACATTGACGTTACCTTGGGCTACGCCGGTGTTAGATTCACCGTAACTGCCGACAGCGGTTTTGTAGGCAACGTCATCCGAGGTGGAATCAGATGTCCAGATGAAGTAATGCGCCCAATCTGTATCCGTGCGGTAGCCATCCGGTGCCTGTTTTTCGGTCAGCTTGTAAAGGTAATTGTGGGGGCGGTACACAGCACCGGTTGCGTCCTCACCTGGCTTTAAACCGGCAGCTTCGGAGAAGGTCAGGTCGATCTTACCGCTCTCGTCAGTTGTTACAGTCTGGACGTCCTCGTACTCACCGCTGCCGATGTTAAACCATTGCAGCTTGAACGTTGCACCGGGCAGCAGCTTTCGGGCATCGCGACTATCAACCTTATACAGATGCAGTCCGGCAGAATCAGCGGTACCTCCGGCGCTTGTAGCCTGCGTCTTTGTGGAAATCTCCTCGAGCGTTTTACCACAAAGCTCGGCGGTGTTTTTCATGCGGTACTCGGTTTTAGAAGTGTTCCTGTAAGCATACTCCAGAACATAGGCATAACCGTTCGGGACGCTGACGGTAAGGATATAATGGTTGCGCTGATTTTTTTGGGTCTCCTTATAGTCCACAGTATATACACCATCGGCGATCTCTGCGCCCTTCTTATCGGGAGCGGTTGGGTCATAGCTGTACAACTTGACCGTAGAGCGTACCAGCGCGGCGGTATTTGATTCGTTGCCATCGGGGTGCATATCGTCTACCAGCTCGATCATCTTGTGGGTGCCAAGCTTCAGCTTGTCGGGGTTGATGACAACAGAGTACCGTACATAGCCGGTAGAATTATCATACTGTCCTTTCTTGCTTATGATCTGGGATTCATGCTTGACCTCAGTTTTGGTGGTAGAGCTATACTCTCCCCATTTTGCAGAGTTGCTGAAATATACGGTCTGCACCTGCTGGGTAGGATCCCAGATGCTATCATCCACTTTTGCAGCAAAACGGATCAGGATGCGGTCGACAAGCTGCGGGTCGGGGTATTTCAGATACTTGAAATTACCAGTAAGACCAAATGTCAACTTCTGGCCGTTCTGCTGGACGCTGAAGAAGTCAGCGGTTGAAAGGTTTCCTTGAATCTGGGGCTGTTCATCGCCATTTTTATACCATTGTGCATCGGACATGTATTGCCGCCATGTATTGCCAGTGGTGTACATATCTTCAGCACCACGGCGCACTACTACATAGGCAGAGTCTTTAACATAGGTCAGGCCGTCCTGCAGGGTATCGGTGACGGTGGTGGCTGTCCATTTTGTCAGGTCGCCGGGAGTAAGCTCCAACTGGTAGTAGATATAGGTGCCCTCGTGCTTGACGCCATTAAAATCTGTATAGCTGTTGCCTTTTTCTACAGTGACATCGTTGGCGCTATAAGAGCCTTCACTATTCGTACCGCCGGCCGTATTAGAGGACGTTTTAACAAGCCCCATGCTGTTATCGGCGGGCACGGTAAAATAGTACGTGGCGGTCTTGCCTTTGCCCTTATTCTGGAATTCAATCTTGTCACCGGGCTTCAGCGCAGTTTTATCATACGATGCCTTGGTAGAGTACTCGGAGATCACGACCTCATCCAGATCGAACGTACCGGTCTTTTCAAACGTCAGCTTGAAAGAGCGAACTGTGTCGTTATCGTTCGGGGAAGTGTACTCATCCTTACAATCTTTTCCCGCGTAATAATGGATAGTAAGTTTAAGACCGGCAGCCAACAGATCATTGTAGCCGTAGGAATTTTCTCCCACAAACACCAGCAAGTTAGCCTTGATGTCTGCTTCCAACTCGCTCTTGACGGCATAATGGTCGCCGTTTTCGGGCTTTTTGATGGTATCCTGAATCTCGACCTTGTTTGCGCCTTCATTATCGGGCAGCTGAACTTCCAACTTCCAAGGCAGCGTAAAGAGCCCGGTTGTGGTATCCAGATCGGAAGTGGTCAGGGTGGATTCATTATTACCAGATTTAGTTGTTTTGCTGACGACCTCGCTGCCTTTGTTGTAGCCGGCAGAGCCCGTGCCTTCCCACTTCTTGCCCCCATTGAGTTTGATCGTTGCAGTGTTGCTTACAGTGGGGTTCGTTGCAAAGTCAGCCGGGGCAGTTGTGGTATAGGTTACTGTATACTTGGAATTTGCATTCGGGTCGTTGAAGGGAGAATCATTCGGGAAGGTGTAGGTGAATTTGTTTTTACCAATTTCAAAAGCAGTTTTGTTAACAAGCTTTTTGCCGTCCTTGTCCTTGATGATGAATTTGCCGGTCATTTCAGTTCCGGTAGGCAGGGTATCATTCAATTCAAGCCCGGCCAGCGTGTTGCCGTTGGGGTAAATCTCGATCGTCCAAGTGATTTCTCTTGTTTTTGGGTCATAGCTGCCATATTTTTGCAGCTCGTTTTGGAAACTGATTTCTTTACCGTTGCTCTCGCCATTGGCAAAAGCGGTATTTTTAATATTACCCCAGTCCTGCTTGGTTTTCTTGAACTCAAGATCATAGTCCAGTGTATAATACTCACCGGCGTTCAGCGCGGGCAGCTTGCTGCCGTCGGCTGTTGTGATCTTGATTGCAGGACGGCCGTTTTCGTTAGACGTAGTCACTTTGCAATCGCTGTACGGTGTAGTGCTACCGTTCTTGTACAGCTTGACATCCTGATACTTGACATCCGAAATATTATTGATCTCGGTGATCTTATCTACCAGATCGATCGTCTCGCCGCTGCCGTTTTTCGTGCTTACGGTAACTTTGTAGTGCACCTTATAGGTACCGTCAGATTGCAGCGTATACTCAGAGCCGCTGGCGTTCTTTACGATCTCTTTTTTAACTTTAACGTCCGTCTGCTTTTTGATCTCAACAGTATGGTTGGTTCCGGGGAATCTGATCTTATTTTCAGTTGAGGTCGATGTTTCGCTTACGCGGCAATCAACGTAAAATGTGCCGCTGGTCTGTCCGCTCAGCGGTTTGTTAAAGGTGAGGGTAGCAAGACCGTTTGTGTCTACGGTAATATTACCAATGGTTTCGTTTTGACCGTTAGTCAGATATCCGCTTGCAACGTTTTTAAGCGGAATAAGATGGCTGGGGAGCTTGTAGGTCAGGGTGCTTACACCCTTGGCGCTCCCATCGGGAATGTCAAAGCCATAATGCAAGGAGACATTGTCATTGACGGTAACGGAAACACCCTTGGGCAGTGTAGGGGCATCGGTGGTGGGAGTGCCCTTGACCGTGTAGGTTTGGCCGTTGAGCTTGATCGTAATGCCGGTGATCCAGTTATCGTTCAACGTGGCCGTGGTGCTTGCAGTCATGGGCTCACCCGCCAGCGTAAGCATATCGGGTGCTTGCAGTGCGCCGTCAACGGCAGAGGAGAGCATCTCGTCTGCGTACTGGGCGGCGGCAACATCCACCACGGCCAGAACCTCGGCGCTGGAAAGGGTGACCTCAGCCACCTTGCCGTCCACGTCGCCGGAGATAACGGTCAGGGTGTTCTCGTCCGCCTCGCTCACGATGCCCACGGTCTCCACGGGCTGAGCGTCAGTCACGGTGGTGGTCTGCGGCTCGGCAGCGGGGGAAACCACGCTGGGGATAAGGGTGTCCGCGCCGGATGCAGAGGTGCCGGTGCTGTCCACAGGCTTTGCGGCGGGCTGCTCCGGGTTGGCGGTGTCTGGGAGATCGGGGGTGTCCTCGGCGACAGGGGCTGCATCCAACGCAGAAGCGCCGGAAGTTTCAAGCTCTGCGCCGTTCTCGAAATCGGTGTCCATGCTGAACTGGTCGTCCAGATCGTCCGCTGCACCATCGGCGCTGCTGTCCACAGCCACGGTGCGGGTGACGTACTTATTATAAATAACGATGTCGCCCACATTGGCGGCGCTGCCGTCCTCGCCGTCCAGCAGCCAATCCATGTCGCTCATGGAGCTGCGCAGGGCAAGCACGCTGGCCTCCTGCGGGATGGCGCTCTGGGGGATACCGGCGTACTTCAGGCAGTAGGAGAGGAACATCACGTCCCACTCGCCGTAGGGGTTGCCGTAAGACTGGCCGTAGCGGGAGTAGTAGCGCAGGGTCACGCCGTCTGCGGGGTCGATCTCGAAGTTTTTCTCGCTCTGCTCGTAGCCCAGCTGGGTCTTTGCCACGCTGAGCAGGTCCTCGTCCCAGTTGCCGGTCATCACGGCCTCGGCGTTGGCGGCCTGCCACTCTTCGGGGGTCTCAACGTCGGCGGAGGTGTCGCTCAGGCAGGCTACAGTGTGGTGATGCTCCGGCAGGGGGCAGGTAAGCACTTCCTCGTAGCAGGCGTCAGTGTGGTGGTGGTAGATGGGCTCCACGGTGTCCACCGCCGGCTCCAGTGCCACAGGCTCGGCCACAGCCATAGCCGCCAGCTCGGCGCTCTGGGTGGGCTCCACCACCTGCTCCACAAGCTCGCCCTCTTCCAGTCCACAGGTCAGCTCGTACTCGGTGGTATAGCAGCTTTCATCGTGGGTATGCTCAAATTTATCGCAGATCAGGCTGCCATCCTCAGGGTCGAAGCAGTCGTCACCGTGGACGTGCTCTTCTTCCATGCAGGTCAGAGTCTGCACCTCGGTGTAGCAGTCCTCGGTGTGCTCGTGGGGCACAAACTCGATCTGCGGCTCCAGCGACAGCGGCGCGGGCTCAGCCTCAACGGTGGGCTGGCTGGTGGCAGCAGCGGCGGCCACCTCGTCCGCATTTTCAAGCTCGCCTTCCTCGTAACCGCAGGTGAGCACCTTGGTGTAGCAATCTGCGGTGTGGGTGTGCTCCTCCTCGCCGCACTGGTACTGCGCGGTCATCGAGATGCCCACGCCATGCAGCTGCCAGTTGACGAACAGGGTGGTGATCATGGCAAGTGCCAGCACAAATGCGGTGTAGCGCCGCAGGGTGTGCCGGTTCTCACGGAACCGCTCCATGTACGTTTTAAGAATGTCGTTCATAACGAAATACCTCCTCCCGGGGTCAATGGATCAACGAGAAACTGGACAAGGGCCATATCCGCAGGAAAACCCTGCCCACGATCTGGCTTTTTTCAACGCAGCCTATCACGCTGCTGCGGCTGTCGATGGAGGTGGCACGGTGGTCGCCCAGCACGAAGTAGCGGTTTTCCGGCACCTGATAGGGGAACCGGATGTCGCATTCGCCCACGGTCAGCGCGTCCACATAGGGTTCGTCCAGCGCCACGCCGTTTACCGAGACCACGCCGTTCACGTCCATATCGATCACATCACCGGGCTGCCCGATGATGCGTTTGAGCAGCAGCTTGTTCTGCCAGTAAAACCCGCACAGCTCGCCGTTTTCAATGTGGTTGGATTTTACCAGCAGGATAATGTCTTTATCATTTAATGTAGGGTACATGCTGTCGCCGGAGACCTGAAGCACCGGCAGAAACAGCGTAGCCAGCAGCACAGCTACTGCGGCTACCACCACCAGAATATAGATCGTACTGCGCAGCACCCGCTGGTAGCGGCTCTGGTACGCAAGACGCTCACGTTCTGCGGCCACTTCCTCGGTGGAAGGGATGGAAGCGAACCGGATATCGCGTTTTTTCATGTTTCCTCCGAAGGCAGGCCGTCTGTGCTGCGATACTGGTCCAGCAGCTCGTTGGCCTTGTGGTCAAATGCCTGCCAGCGCTGCTGCACCTCCTGCTCGGCGCGCTCTACCATGGCCTTGCAGTCGGCCTCGGTCTGGGTGCGCTTTTGCGCGGCGGCCGCGGTCATGGCGTCGCATTCCTGCTGTGCCTGCGCTTTCAGGCTGTCGGCGTCTGCCTGTGCCTGCTCCAGAATGCGCTTGGCCTCGCTGCGCGCCTGCGAAAGGGTATTGGCGGCGGTGGCGTTGGTGTCCGCAAGACTGGCCTGCACCGAGTGCAGATAGTCATCGGCGGCGGCCTGCGCGGCGGCGAACACGTTGTTCAGCTCCAGCGCGGCCTGCGCGATGGAACCGGCGCTTTCCAGCCGCAGCTGCCGGTCCTGCAGCTGCGCGGTAAGCGCGGCGTTCTGCGCCTTGAGCTGGTCCTCGCTCTGCTTCAGCGCATAGATGATCTCTATCAGTTCAGCGCGGTGCATCCGCCGCAGTTCACGATCTGCCATTTGCGTACAAACTCCCGAATGTAAAGATAACGAAATTTTTTTCGAAAATACCGAAAAAACTTAAAGAAAATGCCTGAAAACTCACTTGTTGCCACGCAACTTGCGCAGCTGGAGAGACCTTTTATAAACTATCTTATTTTAGCACATTCCATGTAACAACAATATAACAAATCAGACACAAAATCAAGAGATAAAGCCCAAAAAATATCGCATTTTTTGCTTTTTATATAGAAAAAGCCCAAAAAACGGCCACTGACCCCCAAAAAACTTAAAAAGGCTGTTCACAATTCTGGAACGCGAAGTTCTGCGCAGTAATGCACTGAATTACAGCGTGTACGAAAAACGGGAGCCGCACTTTTCGAAAAAAGCGCGGCTCCCGGATCTGAACTTTGGGGTGATGCTTTTACTTGCCGAAGCTGCCCAGCAGGCTGTTCAGCGATACAAAGGACTGGTAGATGACGTTAACGTTGTTGATGATGGAGCTTGCACCGGAGAAGATGCGGGCAATGTAGTTGAACACCTTGCCGATGTCCAGGAAGGACTGATAAGCGTTGCTGGCGCCGCCGTCCAGATAGGTCATCTCCTCGGCTTCGATAGCGGAATAGCTGGCGGGCATTTTCATGGTAGAAGTAGTCATGGTAAGATCCCTTTCTTCAATGGTGTCATTGTGTTTACAGCAGTGTTCAGAACATGGTGGCGACCAGCAGGGTAGTAAGCAGGGCACCGGCCACAAGGGCAGGGCCTACATACTTTTGCCACTGGGTGGCGGCAGGCTGGGTGGTGGGCTGCGGCACGGTAGAAGTACCGGCCTTGGCAGTCCAGTGGGCGTAGATGGTGGCGTCGGAGGTGAACACGGTGGAGGTGGTCACCTTGCTGCCGCCCACCGGCTCGGTGTACCAGCCGTCAAAGGTGTAGCCCGTCATGGTAGGCTGCTCGGGCGTGCTCTCCAGTTTGCCGGACAGGTTCGTGTAGGTTACCACGGTGGAGCAGATGCCGCCTTGGGCATCCATACCAATGGCGTACACGTTCTCTTCCTTTTTGCTCCCTGAAGTTTTGTCGGCGGCAAATGCAGCCGGCAGTGCGCAGCACAGCAGCGTGAACAGGCAAAGCCCGACCACCAGCGTTTTCAGGAATTTTTTCATGAGATCCCTCGCTTTCCTTCACAAAGATGGAGACACTGCCCCGCCCGGGGACAGCCCGGACATCGGCGTAGTTTCTTCAACTTATTTTTATCACATCCAGTGTACCAGAACCGCAACAAAAAATACAGTCTTTTGAGAAAATAATAAGAAAAATCAGGAAAAAAATAAATTTCACCTTTGCAATATGAATCTTGTGCCCCCTGCGGACTGTGTTTTTTGAAAAACGCATCCCGCAAAACTTGCCTTTCGTAAAAACATGGAAGGATATGGAAAACGCAGGACCCCGGCCGCAAAGCCCAAAAACCGACCCAAACCGCCGCAAGTGCGGCAGACAGCGCACAGAAAAAGCTGCAAAAATGCGGCGCACCTCTTGTGGAACAGCGGAAAATATGCTATACTGTTTTGCATGATGCGCCATCGCCAAGCGGTAAGGCAGGGGACTTTGACTCCCCCATCGTAGGTTC
>OCSG01001426.1_pt1 | contig 14994 bp, 15 predicted proteins | sample 1538831 | NCBI WGS metagenome assembly OCSG01 (sample SAMN04571729, study PRJEB22368) | human gut metagenome | biome: human gut; material: stool | host: Homo sapiens | place: Luxembourg | collected 2012-09-20 | reverse complement strand
TCGAACATATATTCGTTAGCGTATTGTATAATAAAATAATAATTTATTATACAAAAAATAAGGAGCAGAAAAAATTCTGCTCCTTTTGATTTTAGCGAAAATTATTAATAATCAATTGTATAAGCAATTGTCGGCAACTCTCGCATATAATCTTCATTTTCGCCCGAGCCTTTAAGAATCGGATAAATGCCGCCGTTCTCAAAAATCGGAATCACATTTCCGTTGTCAATTACTGGTGAATCGCAACCGTCATCATAATTTGCTCTGAATGATGTCAAAATAGCTGGTTCATCATTGGTGTTGATTTTGCTACGCAATTTAAGCGTAAAACTATCGCCGTCAAATCTATCAATAGCAAAAGTCGCATCGTTCGGGTCGCCACTCAAAATATACAAAGTAGTTGTAACATCGCCATTGTTTTTGTTAAGGTAGAATGAAAAATTATTTTTGTAATCGGTCATGTAAACGCTGAAAAATGCAAACATTGCATTATTGAATTGCACGGTACACCAGTTTTCAAAATACAAGTTAGGGTCGGGTGGATTTACTATGGTTGATTTATGACACCAAATCATGGGCTTGCCCTCTGCCGTATATCGCACGGTATAAAAATCAGAAAGGGCATCATAATTTTTTGCTGATGCATTTACAGTTGGGTTTTTTCCAAATTCTAACGGAATCTGTGTAGAGATGAAAGAAATGTCATTTCTAATCGGTACTGTTATAGATTGCATCGCTCCACCGATAAAATCAGTAACACGCTTGAAATATGCGCCCGTGTTTTCAAGAAAATAACGGGGAATGTTTGTAATGTCATAACATCGAATATTTGTGATAGATATATTTTCAGCTTTTGAACCGTCAGCTACGCCAACCATCCAACGCAATGTGTTTGAATACTCGAACATATTCCACCACAAATGTTCTGCGCCGTCACTATTTAATTTAGTAGTGGGATAAATGACATTTTTTGCAGTTGTAAATATTACGCCGTCTTTATTTGTGGTCTTATATTTTAGACTGATTAAATATTTATGCCCACTAACTAATGTAAATTTATTCGGGCTTGCTGAATGAATGAACATATATGCGTTTTTTGTCGGGTCTTTTGCTGACCCCATTTTTAACCATGCCTCGCCATTTTCAAAAGTGCATTCAAATGAACAGTTAGAGCCGTACACTGTGTTGTTTGATGCTCCAGCATTTGTAGTGCCGGCAGTAAAAAGCGAATTGTTGCACTTTTCATCTAATTTGATAGTGTCAGTTGTACTTCTTATTCTGCCGTAAGTGTCAACTTTTACATTTGAAATGTTGTTAGTAGTGCCGTGATTTTTATTGCGTGAATCAATATGCGGAATATAATTCAATACATTTTTACCGTGTGTGTTAGTGTCGTGAATGCAGTTATAGGTTACATTACACCAATTTAAATTTAATTTTAAACCTGTTGTATTTATATTACCTTTAACGCTTGTATTATCGGCATAAATAACGCCGCCGTTTGAACGAATAGCGTAATCAGGGTTGATATACCAACAGTAAGTATCAAAATCGCCATTAAAATCTTTAGTCGGCTGATTAGTAAACAGCGTGTTGCTGAAAAAGTTAGGAATGTTGTACAAGCAATAAACGCCGATATAAAAGCGGTCACAAGTCAAATTGGAAAAAAAGTTATTTCCTGTAGTGAGAACACAACAGCTATGCTTTAACTGCTTAACGCATGAGTTATTCCACGGGTGAAAGCCTGTTACCTTGTTATCGCCTTGCGTAATTCTTGCGCCGACGATACAGTCAACGACAATGCAGTCATTCATAAAGCAGTCACTCACACGCATTTCAAAGCCTACACACTGAGTTTTTACTAAATCAATTTTACCGTCAACCATTGTTTCTTCTCTGTTTTTTTCAGGGAATACATCTTTCAACGGGTCAACCCAGTTTGTATCAGGTATTCCATCATCGTCTGAATCCATTTTTGCGACAATATCATCATCGGCATTTCGTCTGACAAAACAGTGTGTAATGGTACTTTCAAATCCACCAGCAAGTAAAATACCTCTGCGACAACCGAAAATATTAATATTTGAAAATAATGTTCCTGCACTAAACGGAATATATAACCCTGTATGCGCTTTTTCGTGATTACAGTCAATAACAACATTTGTCAAAGTTGTTTTAGCATGGTGAATATAACTGCCGTTTTCCATGCCTGTTGTTTTGTACGAAAGAACATACTTCATCTTATCAGCAATGGCGGTAATTTTAGCGCCGTTGAAATCCACAAGACCGTCACTATTAGGTACTTTTGACATGTCAATGTCAATCGGAGTAGTAACACCGTAATTTTGATATCTTGTGCCTTTAAAAATAAAATTTGTCGGATTTTTGAAACAGCAGTCAAGAGCTTTTTGCAGTGGTACGCTGTCATCTGTTACGCCGTCACCCATTGCGCCGTAAATTTCGGGCGTAATAACTTCATTTACATTTGTCGGCATTAAATATAATCCGTGTACGGTTTCGATGCCTGAAATTGGTGCACTTCGCATAACCTGAAATGTACATGCACCACCGTCACCAACGGAATAATAACCGTTTGTGTGAACAGTTTGACCGACTGAAAAATGATAATTAAGAGCGTTTTGCGTGGTGTCAAAATTGAGTGAAAAAAAGGGCGTGATATATTTTGAAAGAATATCATCAAAATAGCCGTCACTTGCCATTTCATCAAGTTTCTTGTTGATTGAATCCTGTACACCTCGATTGAAATATTCATCAAGCAACTTTGCAAGTTCATTATAAAGTTTATTGAGTTCTGAAACATCTTCACCCAGTTTAAGGACATCATCACGCAATCCGTTAACATATGTAACAAGTTTGCAGAGCACTTCATAATATGAGAGCGAATCATCATATACAAGCGGTAGAACTTTCTGACACCAAAACATGAAAGGCGCTGAGGTCCGCGGAATAGGTAAATTGATTGACATTTAAAATCACTCCTTTAATAAATCGTCATAAATAAGTCAGATAATTCATCAAGAATCATTGCATCAATATTCAAGAAAGTTCTTCTAAATTCATTTAACATCGCTGAATATGTTTGCGCACCTCTTTTTCCGAGGATATTTTCAACATAATCTTGCGTGTTTGTGATATTTGTGTTTGAAGTAACATCACCCGATGAAGTTCCTGTTCTTGATGAATTTACATTATCAGTTGAATTAAAAGTCTTATCTTCTGTTGTTGATTCAGTTCCTGATGTTGTTTCTTTGTTTGTCGCTGTATTTGTAGCTGTGCTTTTTGTTGTGTCAGTCGATGATGAAGTCAGTTCACCCGATGAAGTTCCTTTTGCGGTTGTTGTATCTTCGGAATTTCCATGCTTATGTCTTGCATTCGTAAGATAAGTAAGATTATTCAAATTTCCGACAGAACCTTGAGGAGTATCCGAATAATCATCATTATCGTTGTAGGTTTTTGAAGATGTAGAACTGTCAGAGGTCGAACCCGAATTAGTCGAAGATGAAGAATTTGTCAAAGTTCCGTCATTCTTATCTTCTGATTTTGATTCACCTGATGCCGTTCCTGATTTTGTCAGTTCAAAGGCTGAATGCTCTGCACTGGAATAAACATCTTTTTTAGTTTCTGTTTCGGTTGTGTTTTTTGTGTCTGTCTGCGAAAAATCTGTATTTCCCGTGCCAGCCGTGTTTGATGTTGTCTTTACATCAACATCAATTAATGGATTGAATTTCAAAAGTTCGCTTTTATAAAGCTGATTGAAATATGGCATTATTTCATTCATCTTATCATTAAGTTTTAATTTCCACACGCCGAGAGTTTCAAAACCGATTTCTCTTAAATAATAGTGCCTTAAAATTTTCTTTTCAAGAGGGATTTTATAATTTTCATCAAAAATCGGAAAATCAAAATCAAAAATCAACGGTGCAGATTTTGAAATTATTTCTTCGACTTTTGAAAGACCTTGCGAATCTGTGTAGCCACATAGATTTTCACAAATAAATCGTAGTTCTGTTGTGTATTTACTCATCTGATGAATCTCCTTCGCTTAAATCTGAACTGCGATATTCACAATTTACATTCAGTCCAAACATAGCATTTATTTTTTCACATGCCTGTTTTCGCATTTGCAATCTTGAATAACGGCTGGCTATCACGCCGCCCATATTGTTTATGACCTCGGAAGAAATCAAACGCTCCTTTTTGTTATAGGTGATGTTTGAAATGCCTAAATATGTTAGAGCTTCATTCCAAATTTTTTCTTTTAGTTCATAAAGCAATGGAGCATTAAAGGGCGCATCTGTCTTTAGAACAGATAGTGCTTGCTGGTCGAATTTATCATTAGCAAAAATGAATGGTGTGTTGCCGTCATACTGCATATACATATTTTGCATTGTTAAGCGCTGATTATCATTACATTTAATTAAGACAGGCGTTTTCTGTGCGTTCACATTAACATCAATAGTTCGGTCAATGTTGTATAATCTTTTCGCAAAAATTGTAACATCATCAACTGAATTTGTGCGCAACATGTTGTTGAAAATCGGAACACTGTTTTCAAGCGTTAGATGCATGTTATATCCATTTGATGCATATGCAGTTATGTCTGTAGGAATATCATACACATTAAAATTGCCACCAAGCATACAGCGCAAGCATAAGAACCCGACAACATCATCTTTAAAAAACACGGCTGAACCATTTCCAAATAACGCAAGTTCAAGAAATCTTTCATCAACTGTTTCAGGTAAACCTGTCCATTTAAACATTGATATTGAAAGTTCTGTTAAACGCCGCACATATTGCATATAACTTATGTTGTTATCAAACATTGATTCTCCTGTTAATGTTTTTTTCTTCTTTCGCATATTTGTTTCACTTCCTTATACTGAATTGTCAAGGGAATAATTTCCAACCTCTGACCCGTTTTTCCAAAAAGTTATGCCATTATTGTAAATAGAGCAAATTTTTTTTGCATCATCGGCTGGAACACTGCCCTTTATAGTACATGCAACCGTTTTTGTGAAAGTCCAGTGCGGTCTAACATTTCTATTTGGTGTTTTCACTCTATGCGTTGCATAGCCGAACTTATCGAAATAATCGTCAATTGTTTTTGCTATTTGAGGTGTAACGCATTTTGTAGTTATAACAAAATTAAGTAAGCCAAGCCAGTAAGAAATAACACCGCTTGTTTGACCGCTTGTTTGAGAGCCTTGAATTTTAGCGTGTTCGCCCTCATTCATAAGATTAGCAATTGTCCCAAGAGTGCTAAGTCCAGCGCCAGCAACAGCGCCAGCAACATTGCCCGTTAATGCTCCACTTGCAACGCTTGTTACCATGCCGTTTAATAAGTTTGGCAAAGTCTGTGTTTGTGTTCGTGCCAACCATTGGTCATAGTAGTTTGACGAAAAGGAAATTGCAGGAAATGAGGACATTGTTAATGCTTCATCAGTGTTTTCACCAAGATTTTTATAGGTTGACGGGTACAGAATCGCAGGTGAACCGCCCGACATATCACCGCATACATAAAATGTAGGCGTTGAATTTAAAAAATATTCAAATTTATAAACGGCTGAACCGCCCTGATTATTTGAAACATAAATAAATGTGTACGGATATTGCAATAGTTTTTTATTTCGAGGAGAATATCCTGAAATCATCGCCCCTGAATGCGTTATCAATTTTTTAATCGTGGTCGGTGCTATGTTAATGGCAACTGTGGAATTTGCCACAGTTGTTTGATGTTGTTCTTGAAATTCTGAATGCGTGCCATCAAGACCGACACCGCGCAAATAGTTTATAAGTCCGTCCGCGTCTGTTTCAAAAGCGTATGTACCTGAAACAATTTTCTTTCCCAACATTGTATATGTAGACCCTAAAATATCTTCATATGTGTTCGGGTCGCAGGTTGTTTGTACGACATAGTTCAGTGTCAAATCGCTTGTTGTTCGATTTCCAAAAACATATTCGCCTACATTCACTGTTTCAGGAACAAGATTTTCGCCGATTTCATCAGTTGCAGAATGTTCACGCTCTATGAAACATTCTCCTACTGAATAATCAAAGAACCATGTTTGCATAACATCAATTTCAAATGAAATTTCTGTTACGGCATTGTTGACATACTCAACGCTTGTTATGAATGCGTAAAACCATTTTGAGCCAAAACCTGAATTTTGAAACATCAAATAGTTGCAATCGTAACATGCATCAGATGATAATCCAACACGCATAACCCCTTTATTCACTCTTTGGTATGTTTGAGCTGTCAAACTATGCTTTGCAAGACCTGAAAAATACGAATACTGCGCTGAACTTGAAGAAAAATAAATCGTGTGTTCGTATGAAGTATCAAGCGGAACATTTCTAAGTAGTTTAATATTTGTTGAAGGCTCAACATACATTTCAATCACCTCACTTGAAATAATGATTGTGTGTCAAGTTTTTTCACTTGACACACAATCCAAAAATTTACGCCGTAATCGTAACAGTACATACGCTTGACTTTGTTGTGTCATAAGTCGATGTTGCTGTGATTTTTGCCGTTGATGCTGTAACAGATGTTGCAACGGTTACATGTCCGTTAATGTCAACGGTTACGCCTTCGGTGTCTGATTTCCAATTTACTGTTTTAGGTGCATAATTTTTAGTTTCTACGGTAACAGAAAGCTGAACACTCTGACCCTTTTTGCATGTAACGGCTGACGGTGAAACTGTTACAGATGTTACGCTTGGCACGGCTGGAACAAATACAAGTGCGTTTGCAAATGGCGACATTGAAAAAGTCTTCCAAGTGTGGTAGAAATAATTCCAGTACAAGCCCTGTCCGTTGTAGTTCTCTGTAAATTCGTACATGTTGTCAAAAATCATGAAGAAATTTTTGTCAACAAGAACAGCAGGAATAGCATTAAGCGCTGTGAGTGTGTCATGTGAGAGTTCTTCGTAGTTCGGGTCGTCTTTGAAAAGAGCGTTAAGTCTTGCAACATCAAGCGTGCCAAATCCGTCAATCAAAATTCTGTGTCCCATGAACTCAGCTTTTGACATGTTGAAAGCTGATGCCAAAACTTCAACATCAATTTCGCTGTCGAACTGAGAATTTACAAGCAAATACTGGTCGTTTTTATCGGTGAAAGTCTGAACGCCGGCCGCGTTATAGTTGTTTGACATGAAAGTTAAAGCATTTGATACACCTTTAATTTTAGTGACTGCGCCCTTTGCATCATTTGCATCAACTGTAATCGCTGAAAGTCTGCCATCCAAAATAGCTTTTGCAAGCATGTACTTTGTTGTTACAAATTCATCGTAATTTGCCGCCGTGTACATGGCATTCACGATTTTTGAAATTAAATCAGTAATTCCGTCCCATGACAAGAAAGCCTGATTCAAGTCCTTGTTCTGAATTGTCTGTTTGTAGAATTTCTTGTAATTCAGAGTGTGGAACGCAGCTCTTACATCGGGAATTTCCCTTGCAAAAACCTTGTTTTCGCTTTCTTCAACATCGTACTGATGAGGATTCGCAATGTTCACGAAAATTTCTTCAATTGTTTCGCCAAAGTCAATAAGACCTTTTTTGAACATTGAAAGCGGATTCGTGTACATCTTTGATGTGATAATCACGCGTGCAATACGATTTACAAGGGCGTTCAAAAATTCATTCTGTAACGGCGTGTATTGCATAATGATTTCGCCGATTCTGCGAATGCTTTCAGGTGTGTTATTTGCTGTTGGAACAAAATCACGATAATTTGTGCTTGCTGAATTTCTGATTGCGTTAAGAATGTCAACGCTTGATGCATTGAGTGTTTGTGCTTTTGGTATTGTAGGCATTTATTCTTCCTCCTTGTCAAATAAATCTTCTGTTGTGATTGTTTCGGCTGTTGTTTCATGAATTTCATCATCATCATCGTTAGTGTCAAAATTTACATCGCCGTTGAAAAAACGATGCATATACTTTTTACGCCATGCCTCATTTAATTCGTCATATTTCTTGTGCCAATCTTCATTATCAGAAGAACTGCTACTAACTGCAGAATTAAATGCGTTTGTGACATCGTCAACAAATTTAAGCGCTCTTTCTGAGGTGTCATCGCCGATGAAGTCATGAACAATTTTAATAAATTCTTCGAGTTTCATATTATCAACCTTTCATTATATTATTTACCAACATTTGAACATATGTATAATCATAGTTGGCATTTTTTAAATTCGTAAAGCGTTTTTCGCCATTACCATATTTACCACTTATAATGTCATTTGCAATTTTGTTATATTTTGTTTTTGCTTTTGTTTTTGCTGTTTCAGCTGATTTGTTAATCATTTCATTGACAATAGATTGACAATAATTATAATCAATATTAAGTGAAACAAGTTTGTTTTTGCGCTCTGTACCATTACCGAATTTTCCGCTAATTACTTCCCTTGCGTAGCGCTTGTATATTTCATAATATTTATTGTGTATATCATCAATTGTCAATGATTTATTTGTTGGCGTAGTTTTAACTGACTTAAAATCAACATAGCATTCGTTAATGTCAACATTTCCATTGATTCCGTTAACTCTGCCCGTTGATGATTTTTGCCAAATGCAATAACCGTTATTTTTTCCAACATCGGCGGGTTTATAACTGTAACTTGCAACCCATTTGTATACACATGGATTCAAATATTTTTCATCAATGCGGTCAACAAATCCGCTAACAGCTGATGCATACACACCCGACTTATAACCCTTTTTGCGTAAATAATTGCAAAAAATATTTATGCCGGTTGTGACCGTTGCTTTTGCGGTTGTTGGAGTTGTTTCAACATCAATAAACAACGGCAAATCAAAAGTTTTATTTTTTACAATATTGTAAAAAACCTCCGCAAGTTTTTGCGCATTTTTGGAAGAAAAATCACGATTAACAAAATAATAAGCGCCGATTTTTAAACCAGATTTTTTTGCACTTTCGTAATTTTCTGCAAATCGTGAATCTGTGTAAAAACCACAATCATTTCCACCAGCTTTAATAATGACAAATTCATAACCTGATTTTTTAACTTTGTTAAAGTCAATTTTTCCTTGCCATGCTGAAACATCAATCCCGTGTGTCATTTTCTTCGTCCCCCGTTTCATTTTTTAACTTTTGTAAATAAGGCGCAAAAAAGTTGTTCAACGCTGGATTCACTTCGCACAAATTTTCAAAACAGCTTATAATCTCCATAATGCAGATATAAATTGCAACTGACGGAAGAATCGGCAAATCAAACGGTAAATTTACAAATTTAACTCCGTAGTCAATACCGCCGCAAGCAATTAATGCAAGCAATTCCGTAAGTTTATGAAATAAGCCTTTGCGTAAAATAGTGCTGTCAAGTTTTTTATTATAAATCGCTTTAATAAATCCAGTGAGAAAATCAAAGCAGATTAAAACAAATGGCACAATGTACAAAAAAATCAATTTAATCACCACCTTTTATTATATTATAAAAGGGTATTGACTTTTTTACAACACCCTTTTATAATTAATTATAGAAAGAATAAATCGAGGTGAAAAAAGAACAAATGAGTACCTTTTATGACGGAACAAAACTTCTTTCAATGCGCGATATTAACGGAAATAAACCGGAAATTTATTTATGCACATCTAACCGTAGCGCAGGTAAAACGACATTTTTCAACAGGTATTTTATAAAACGCTTTTTAAACTACGGCGAAAAGTTTGTGCTAATTTACCGTTTTAAATATGAACTTGATAGCATCGCAGAGAAATTTTTCAACGGCGTAAAGTCTTTGTTTTTTACTGACTACAATATGACGGCAAAATCTAAAGCAGGTGGAATGTACTACGATTTATTACTTTCAAAAAACGGTGATTCAAAAAGTGAAGTGTGCGGATATGCCATCGCCTTAAATTGCGCCGACCAAATCAAAAAATATTCACATTTGATGAATGATGCACAAAGAATGTTGTTTGATGAATTTCAATCCGAAACAAATCATTATGCAACAAATGAACTAAATAAATTAATAAGTATTCACACTTCGCTTGCTCGTGGAGAAGGCAAGCAATACCGTTATTTACCAATTTTCATGTTGTCAAATAATGTTAGTTTACTTAATCCTTATTTTGTAGCGCTGGGCGTATCAACACGATTGCGCGAAAATACTAATTTTTTAAAAGGCAATGGCTTTGTTCTGGAACAAGGTTACAATGCATCAGCATCTAAGGCACTTCAAACTTCTGCATTTAATCAGGCTTTTCAACAGGCTGATTATGTAAAGTATGCATCACAAAAAGCATACCTAAATGATAACACTGCTTTTATTGATTCTCCAAAAGGCAAATCAAAATATTTATGTACTATACGATTTAAAAATAAAAATTTCGGCGTTTTTGAATTTGCAGAAGAAGGCATTATTTTTTGTTCAGATGTTGCCGATGTTTCTTATCCCCTTAAACTTGCCATTACAACTGAGGATTTAAGAATAAATTATGTAATGATTAAGAAAAATGATTTATTCATTTCAAATTTACGCTATTATTTTGATAACGGGTGTTTTCGTTTCAAAAATTTGTTGTGCAAAGAATGTATTTTATCGGCACTATCTTATTGATTATCACATTTTTATAAAATTAATGTGACAAACGGGTCGTACTGATTGAGTTCAGCCGTTTATCTGTCGGCTTTACACACCGCTTTAATTTTTAAAAATGATTCGATAATACAAAAAGCACTTGCAATTAGCAAGTGCTTTTTAATTTTAAGTCATTGTGTAAAATGTTTCTGTCAAAACAACACCACCGTTAATTTGCACTGGGCGCAATTTAAGCGGAACACTTAACCCGACTTTAAAATCTTTTATTGTGCGTTTTTTCTTTAAAAAATCTTTTGCATCGTCATTAATATTAAGGTCGGAAATGTCCACATCTTCGCCGATTGATTTTAAAAATAAAGTCTTGCACTGCTCAGGCATACCAGCACATTTGACATTATAGAACGGTTTGTCAATCGGTTTCAAATTTTCTGCTATAATGTGTTCAATATATGTTTTCTGGCGAACAAATAAACCTTTATTCCAACAGCTTTCAAGTTTCCAACATAGAAATTTTTTATCATCAATTGTTATTCCTTTAATTTCATTAGGGTTACAATTACAGTGAATACTATCGGTGTCTGCATAAATAAAATTTTTATAATTTTTTTGCGCCGCACGAATAGTAAAATTTCTTGCGTATGAAGTAATCGCACTTCCGACAGGGATATAAAAAGGTTTTTTATCACACGCATAAACACCATAAAAACCGAGCGACAAATCATCTTTAATGTATGCAACTTTAAATGAACTATCGGTATTTGTTGCTGTTTTGCCGTACAAATTATTAAGGTATAATTTTGCTAATGTTTTTTTCGCTCCTTTACTGCTTAATTTTATTTTTTTATATTTGTTTATGTATTCGTCAAATAATCCAATTTCTTTATCAAAATAGCAACCGTCAAGAATTTCAAAATCTACTAAGTTGTAATGCTCTTTGATTAATTCAAAATCTGTCATAGTTAATGTTAATATTACTTGCGTGTTTTGCTCGTTTCCATTTATATCCAAATATTTTTTATAATATTTGTTTGTTTTTTTATCGTAAAAATCAGATGTTTCTAACCACTCAGTACTTTTGTACCTATATGTATTTTTAACTTGAATACACGGTAAAAATCCTTTTTTTAAATAAAATCGTGTTTTAATACGAATAAAATAATATTTTTCCTTTGCAATTTCAGGAATATAATTCCCACTCCAAAATGTTGGCAATCCTACGGGATAATAATTTCCACTTTCGCTATGCATGACTGACGGGTATAAACTATTCACATCTGCGGTTGTTCCATTATTGTAGATTTTATTTTCACACCCCTTTTTTAAATAACACCAACCGCCTTTATAAGATTTTCGCACATATTCATCTGCGTTTTTAAATTCTAATGGCACATTCACTGTATATTCGGCAATGTTCGGATATAGTCGTTCAATTAAGGATTTAGTCATTATAGTTTTGTATTCATTTAGACAACAACTTCCAATTGTCAAACTGTCATGCTTTTCATTGAACATAATTTCAAGTGCCTCTTTAAGAACAAGAACATCATTTTTGATATATTCTTGTTCTTCTGGTGTAATCTCACATCCGGCATACCTATAGCCTTCATATTCCATTTTTAATTTTTTATGCTCAGTGTCAAAAGATTTACCAATTGATTCAAGACTGAATGGTAATAATTTCAAGCTGTCACGGATTTCAATAATTTTATTATTTTTCTTGATGATAATATAATACCATTGACCCATTTCGCTTATACTATATTTTATACTGTTATTTTTCATATCCTTTGTTTCAAGCCAGCGTACAAGAGACCCGTCAGCATTCATTTTTTCATATGCTTGTTCATATTTTAAATCTTTGAGCAAATACGATAAAATGAAACTACCGTCAAATTTTAAGTTATGAAAATACATTTTAATGTTTTCATTTAAACTAAAAAAATAATTGAAGAAGTCTTGAATACTATGCAATATTTTGACATCTTTTTTATACAACTCGCAGAAACAAGCCGACCAAACTTCGGTAAAAGTCTGACCCTTAAAAACAGTTGTTTCAAAATCACATGCATAGATTTTAAATTTTCTTGCTTTCATCGCTAATCACTTCGAATCATGTCTTGTTGTGTGGGAATTTCACCGCCGTTGAAAATCATTGCTAACTTACTGTAACTGCCGTTATAATCTCGCAATTCTTCTTGTTTACTGGCGTACATTACAACATCTAAAGCGTTGTTTATAGCCTCAGCATTTTTTTCTAAATATTTTTCAAAATCATTTAAAGCGTTTGCGTTTGCATATGCTTGTTTTGTTCGTTGAAAAATTTCTTTCAATTTTATTGCTGAGTTTTCGCCACCCGTAATTCGCTTGTGTAAATATTGCCAATTTTCAACATTAATAATTTCATCAAGTTTATTTTCAACACTTGCAATAGCTGAATAAGTCGGCGTATATTCTTTAGTGTCAATTGGTAAAGGTGTTTTTTGTTGTTTTTGTTCTTTTCGTGCTTTTCGTGTTTGTGCCGCTTTTTTCGCTCTTGCTTTTCGCTCAATAGCTTGACCGACTTTACCTGACACAACTTTTCCTGTATCATCGTTTAAATATGTTGTTCCTTTTTGATAATAGATGTTTAATTTTTTGATGCTTTCAATTCTCTTTTTTGTAATGCGTTTCGGCTTTTCAGACGGTAATATTTCTGATTTATCAAATCTAAAACCTCTTTTTTCAGCCGCTTTAATTCTTCGCTTTAGATTTTTAAGTGCTTTTTCATATTCCAGTTGATTTAATGTTTTTTTCTTTTTCACCATATCCACCAACCTTTGAGAATTAAAGCCCCGTCAACTTAATGTACGGGGCTTTTTTTGTAATTATTTCGTCACTTATACTAATGAACAAGTGATGAAATGCTTTCCGCTGTAGTTCTTGCTTTCTTTCTTATAAAATTCGATTTCAAATGGTTCTCCTGTGTCAATCATTTCCTCAAAAATATCAACAAATGAAGAAATAGCGCTGTCCGAGCCTGTATAGTATTTTGTTCCAGACTTATCAACAATGACCATTGTTGTGTAGTCCTGTTCATTTTCTGGAAGTTTTTCGTTATGAATATTCAAATATGCGTAAAAATCGGGAGCAATAACAAGAGGCTTTTCAGGCTCGACCACCTTGTCAATCGCAATTGCTGATGTCAAATCTTTCAGCTTGATTTTTTCCCTTGTGCTAAGTTCCTTGCTACTTTCAGTAATTGATGTTGTGTAATTTGTCATGTTAATATCTCCTTTATTAATATTCTTTTATCGTTGCTTTTTCGATAAATTCCTGTTCTGGCATTTCATAACGCCGCTTAATTTCGGTGTACCCTTTAAGCGCAAGATACTTAATGTTGTCATTACATATCTTATGCTCTATGCGCTTTTTAAGAGTTTTTTCATTTGCGAACTTTCCAGCAATCTCGACGGAAATTGTTTTCGTTGTAAAATCTTTCATATTTGCAACAACAACTTCACAACGAGTTACAGTAATCGTTCTACTAACAACTCTTGCCCGTGGCATTTTAACATCTCCTTTCATTTTAAATTTGCAATTGTATTATTTGATTTCTTGATTTTGTAAAAAAGCAAGAATTATTAGTCAATAACTTGATTCCAGCATTCAGCGCAACAATTTTCTTTTGCTCCGCATTCATTTATCTCTTTCAGCCCTAAAGCATGTGGACAAATCTCGTTAGGGATTCCGTTTTCATCAAGTTCTGCATTCGGATAATTTTGCAGAAATTCCGAAAGGTATGTTTTTTGTGGATTTGCATTACTCCACTCCTGAACAATTTTAATAGCCTCTTTTGGGTAAAGCGTTTCAAAAGTTGAACATGTCATATATTGAAGTGCGCCATTATTTGGATAGCTTAAAGGGCAAACAATACACCTAATATTACACCCCGTATCTTTTGTTCTTTTTGTCATTCTCAGTTTTTCACTAAGATAATTCACAGTTTTAGAACAATCAATCATTTTTTTCATTCTCCTTTCGCTTTTTTCCACCCTCTGTTTTTTCTAAAATTGAATAAGATTCTACCTTCTTCGGGTGTGGCGTCAATCTCTTTTGTGAAAAATCGGTGTTTACAACTTTTGCATTCACGATAGCGCAAACTCATATCTTCAAGTTTAGTAGTTTCGAGCACTCGACTATCGCCTGTTAAACACACTGGGCAATACATGTAATGTTCACCTCTCTTTCACTATCTATATTATATCACACTTGTACGAAAAATGCAACACTTATGTACCAAAAATTTAACAAGAATGTACCTATTTTATTGTGCAATACGCTAACGAATATATGTTCGATTTGGTACGATAATTTTAGAGCGTGTGGGAACATTGAGGTACAGCGATTTTATTTAAGCATAG
>OCSG01001424.1_pt1 | contig 15021 bp, 10 predicted proteins | sample 1538831 | NCBI WGS metagenome assembly OCSG01 (sample SAMN04571729, study PRJEB22368) | human gut metagenome | biome: human gut; material: stool | host: Homo sapiens | place: Luxembourg | collected 2012-09-20 | reverse complement strand
AGGTAATCCCCGTAACAGGGGATAGAGGGATAGTGTTAGTCCTGCGAGGCGAATTTGGCCTCGCGAAGAAGCCGCGGTCAACCTCTGGTTGCCCGTCGGTCAATCACGATGAAGAACATCTGAGAGAAATTCTAAAACTTACACAGAGTGCTTTTGATACAACGGCAGCGGCGTATATTTTGGAAAAATTAAAAGAAACTGAAAAAAATATCAATTATGAAGTGTAAAAAAGAAAGCCAGATAAATCTGGCTTTCTTTTGCCGTTTCGTGAATTATAAGATTCCGCTGAATTCGCATTCGTTGTCTGTAATTGCAGTTATTGAAGCTGCAAAGCAGTTTGCAGGACTTAAATAGTTTTCAATACATTTTGGGCAGCATTAGCTGCCTTTTTTCGCTGTGGCTATATTTTTTTTTGCAAAAATTCAGCATATTGTAAATATACAAAAAAGGAGGAAAAAATATTGGAAAATGGTGTTGAGATTATTGGTACGATAATTACTGATGTGGATAGAAATGCTGAAAAGATAGTACTCCCTAAATATGTTGAGGGTACATTATGGAATATGTCACTTTGCAATATCAAATGTATTGAAGTTGAGGATGTAAACGTCCTGCGGCTGTTTACCGGCCTTCCGGAAAAACTGATTGTAAAAAATACTGACCGGTTTATGGTTGATGAGAATTTTTTCATCCGTCCGGGTATGAAATATATTGAAATATGTGAAGAAAATGAATTTTATAAAACAATTGACGGTATTGTATATACAAAAGACGGAAAAACTCTGCTTAAATGCCCGAGAAACCATCCTGGAAAAGTAGTAGTCCCTGATGGAGTTGAAGTGATTGCAGAGAGTGCTTTTGAAGATACATCCATTACGGATATTGTTCTTCCGGATTCATTGCGGAAAATTGAAAGAAGGGCGTTTTTTGACTGCTCTAAGTTAAAATCAGTAGATTTTGGACACGGTCTTGAAAGCCTTGGAGATATGTCACATGATTCCAAAACCTTTGAATCATGTTTTTCACTGCGCGAATTAAAGCTTCCTCCGCAAATGAAGACGATTGGCCGCGGGGTGTTTAAAAACTGCGGCATAGAAAAGCTTGAGCTGAATGAAGGACTTGAAGATATCGGAAGTAATGCCTTTCTGTACTGTAAAAATATTAAAGAGGTAACGCTTCCCGATTCGTTGAAATCTCTTGGAGAAAATAACTTTTTAAATGCTGAAATCGTGCATACAAAGCATGTATTAAAAAATCTTGTCAGGGCGGTATCTGATGTAACGTTTAATGATTACAACAATGTATGTACGGTTGCCCTTGATGTTGACGGAAAGCTGATTTATCTGCCAAGACATCTGGCTATCGAATATGTGCCGGAAGTGCAGGATGTTATTGAACAGAAAAAAGACTGGTATTACGGAATGTTGTTTGCTATGTCCCCCGACATCAATTCGAAAAATGAAACGGCAATTTGTGCCTATATGAACGGAGACCATAACCGAATTCTTGATGAATATGTAAAAAGCCGGGCTGACTGGATTGCGAAGTACCTGGTTGATGTAAATAAAACAGAAAGGCTTGTTAAGTTTTTGAAGACCGGCCTGGTAAGTGAGATGATGGCGAAATATCTGATTGAAGAATATAACAAGCGACCTGTTTTAAGCAGTGATGATGTGATAGCAAAAGCATATCTGCTGCATGTAATCGGAGAATCGGAACAGGAAAAGGATATCGAAAGCGATTTGGAGTTGTAGTTTTTCAATTTGGCGAAATCCGGCATACTGTAAGAAACCAAAAAAAGAAAGGGGAATAATTATGTATAGTCAAATTGAACATGATAAAGCAATATTCTATTTTGATATTTTACGTGATATGTGCTGTGATATTGATATCCAGGAAGATGCTGACTGTCTGGTTCTTGGAAATGAAGAAGAAAAGTGCTCTTATAAGTTATCTGATGTTAATAAAGTGTTTCCACAAGTGAAAACATTATACATTGGGCCTAACGTAATTGATATCGTCATACGGAACGCAATGTTTCCTAACGTTGAAAAAGTAATATCTGACAATCCAATGTTTGCTTCCGGAAATATGCTGGTGAAACACCATATCTTATTGAATGCTTTTTATCAAACGGATGATGCGGTCATAGACCTCAAAGATGTATTCCTTATTAAAGCTTTTGCCTTTAATGGATGCAGAGCAAAAAAGTTTATTAATACAGCAGATATCAAAGTCTGCAGTGAGAAAGCTTTTGCCGGCTCGGCTTTGTTGAAAGATAATCCGCAGCCAATAATAACAGCCGGAAGTATTCTTGTTAAAATAGCAGAAGACGCTGACGAAATAGAAATTCCGGAATATATAACGATGGTTATGCCGGATATTCATTTTCGTAAGATACGTAAATTGTGTCTTCCGGGCCTGACACATCCAGTTACCACAACTGTAAGAATGGATGATGCCCCACCTGTAATAGCATTTAAAAATTCTTGTGAATTGCATGATTTCTGTATGACCTTTAAAACCTGCAAGGAGTTTGAAATTATCGGAGATGGCGCGTATAAAAGTGTTGACGGAATCATATATAGTGCAGATATGTCAATACTTGTAAAGTGCCCAGCCGGAAGAGAAGGAAAAATCGTAATTCCCGATGGTGTTGTTGAGATTGCACCGGGAGCTTTCAGTAACAGCTGTATTCAGGAAGTCGTTTTCCCTGATTCACTGCGAAAGCTCGGGATGTCAGCCTTTTCTTTCTGTAAGAGACTTGAACGTGTTGATTTTGGGCGCGGGCTTAAAGAGATTGGAGATTATGACAACAACAACTGTTTTCGTGGATGTTCTAAAATTACTTCTCTTGACATTCCTGAACAGGTTACGTTTATTTCGCCATTTGCATTCCAAAAATGTCAGCAGCTTAAAACACTTATCCTGCATGAAGGCATTGAATGTATAGAAGACAGCGCTTTTGCAGACAGTAAAATTGAAACGGTTGAGTTTCCGGCGTCATTAAAATGTATCGGGACGTATGCCTTTTTGGATACAAGCCAGGTAGTATTAAATTCAATCCCGGCTGGACTGGTGAGCTCCATTTCTTATAATAATGTCATTAATACTTGCACTACAAAACATTATACAGAACTTATATTTAAGTCCGATGATTTCCATGCATTCCTGCCAAAATCAATCTCATGGAACCCTTTTGAAGAATACGATTCTAACCCGGGAAAGGTAAAAGACACTGCTCTATGTCGATTGGCGAATGAACCTTCATATGAATATGATACCGCTTTTGCTGAGTACAGATACAACAAAAACCAAAAAATAAAAGAGTATTTAAAAAAGAATTCAAAAGAAATTATCCAATGGCTGATTGACCTAAGCGATGAAAAAAGATTGATATACTTTTTGCAGTCCGGATTAGTAGACAAAAATGACGTAGGACAAATAGTTGATGAAATCCTGAACAGTAATTTGGAAAACAAGTCAGTAATAGCTGCTTATGCCCTCAACGGGCAAAAAACGGAACAAAAAGAAGAAAATATTGCATTTGCGCTATAGCCTAATCCCGGCAGTTAAACCTGCCTGGACTTTGTTTTTTCGATATGGAAATTCAGCATATTGTTTTTGTAAATCTAAAAAATATTTAAAAAGAAAGGAAGAAAAAAAAGATGGACAAATACATAAAATATGATGCACAGCCTGGTGTTGTACTCTACATTGAAAGTAAAGGTAGTAATAGAGAGTGCTGCTATGACTTAGACATTAAAGATGACGTTACGGAACTGTATCTGATGGTATTTGATTTTTGTCTGGATGACAATAAAAAACAGTTTAAAAATGTCTCTAAAATTGTAATCCTTGATACATGCGGTGATTTGTGTTTACCAAATCAGATGTTTCCAAATGTGAAAGAAGTTATATCTTGTAATAACCATTATACCGTAAAGCAAAATAAACTGCTTCTCAACAATTTTAGCCGCAGTCTTATTAATGTTTTTGGCTGGAATACATCCGATGCGATAGATATGCGCGGAATTGAAGTGATTGAAGACGGAGCATTTTGTGGATGTCAAAGCCGCGTTCTTGAAAACTGTGATACAGATTACATTAAATGTAAAGAGCATGCTTTTGACGGGTCATATTTTTCAGAACAGCCATTTAACAATGGCGTTAAAATGGCCGGCTGTATTGTTATTGCTTTAGATAAAACAGCCGATAATGTCGTGATACCAGAGGAAACCAGGTGTATGGCTCATGGTCTTGATTTTAGCCAAATTAAAAAAATGACATTAAAGACATCTACATTCTGCTGCGATTATGATGGAAATCTGCCTGAAACACTTATTATTGATGGATGCAATGATATAGACAGTGGCGAAATTAAGGATATAACAGGATATGGTGTTAAGCATATTGAAGTTATCAATAATAAGAACTTTGTGACACTTGATGATATTGTGTATAATAAAACTAAGACGACAGTAGTTGCGTGCCTGGCTGAAAAAACAGGTATGGTTGAACTTCCTGAAGGAGTCACTAAGATTGAGCGTGAAGCGTTCAATTACTGCAAAATTAATTCTGTAAAATTTCCGTCAACATTGAGACTGATTAGTGATAATGCCTTTGCAGATTGTGAAAACCTGAAAACAATTGATTTTGGATGTGGGTTGACGCATGTCGGCTCTTCAGTGTCATGGTATACATTTGCATCTTCAGGTCTTGAAAAGATTAGTTTTCCAAGGCAGGTAAAAAGCATTGGAAGAGGTGCATTTTACGAGAGCCAGCTTAAAGAAATCACATTGAACGAAGGCCTTGAAATAATAGAAGAAGACAGCTTTATGATGTGTTTAGGTCTGAAAAGCATATCAATCCCTAAAACTGTATCCACAATCGGAAGATGCGCCTTATCATATGTAAAAAATGTATATGCAGAACATTTTACAGAAGATATGCTTACTGCCATAATCCTACCACCTGCTGTAAGAAGTAGCCAGTCGTTTACAGTATTGACGATTGACGCTCGAGAGGATGTTGGAATATGTAAAACGTTTTATGTGCCAAAACATTTAAAACATAAGCATATCAATACAGTAAAATGTGCGATATTTGATTTTCTTGCAGGCAAAAATGACATTACTAATCGTTTTTATATGTACTCTTCAAGCATGGATGAAAAGCAGGATACTGCACTTGCAATATATAAAGACTGCAAAGATGAACAGGCAAAAGAATATGTAAAAAAATATGCTGTAAGTATGCTTGAAAGATACATAGAAACAGAGCGTTATGATGATTTTATTGATTTCATCAATCTTGATATCTTATCTTCCGCAAGGTTAAAAAGTATTTTACAGATAACAGAAGATGCTCCAGTATTGGCAGCATGTGTTCTGGATAAACTAAAAACTAAAGATAACAGTAAAAAATTTGTCATCTGAAGAAATCATGCCGGCATTTAATGCCGGCTTTTTCTTGTTGCCGAAATTCGGCATATTGTATGTATAATTCTGGCAGCTACCAATTACTGCCTGTTAAAAGAAAGGAGAAAAAATGAACGAATATGTCAGATATGAAAATATGCGATACGAGATGGCAGAATGTGCCGAAGTTGTAAGACGAGCTCTTGGCCTAACAGTGCCAGTATCTATCAAAGATTTAATGTCCGCGATGGATAAAATCGGAATACAATGTGTTTCGGATAGCAATCTTAATACCGATACTGAAATCAGGGTTCTTCCAGAAAACAACCCAGACTACGCGTTTCAGGTTGCATACAATGCAAAAATCAACGAAAGAAATCTGATTTTTTGCCTGGCTTCGGCAATGGGTGATATCCTGCTTCATCGGATTGATTTTTCGAAATAAGCGTGTTCAGTCTGTTTTTGCAGCCGCAGATATTCTGCGGCATTTTTTGTATGTAAAAGATATCCTGCATATTGTGTATGTAAAATACAAAGAAAGGAAGAAAGAAAATGTTAAATGAAATCAAAACCCAAGGTGGTAAAGTTACATTATACACTGAAAGGCCAAAAAGCAAATATTCATATACGTTAATTTGTACTGATATTGATGTGGATGATGACGTGCAGACTCTTACACTTATTTCAAATTCACATGAAATAGAAGCTGATTACGTGATGTATGACTTCAGGTCTGTTAAAAAGCAGTTTCCAAATGTTGAGACTTTAGTCATTACAGAAATGGTGATTGATGTTTACGTCAGTAATATGATGTTTCCTAATCTTAAACAGGTGGTATCAAAGAATAAAACGCATCTTTCTGGTGGCATGCTGGCTCGCAAATGCAATGACGGACAAGCCATCCTGCAAAATGTTTTCTGCCATAGTAAAGATTATGTGATTGATATGGCCGGCATAACGAAAATTGAAGATTATGCGTTTGATGGCTGCCAATCTGAAAACATTATCAATACAGGTGATATTACCAGCTGCAGCAAAAAATCATTTTATGGATATCCAGTATTATTCAATGAGCAAAAATACGTGAATGGTGTTTTTACAATTAATAACAGAATCCTGGTTGCTGTTAATGATGACAGTGTTGTTGAAATACCGCGTGATATAAATGTTGCGGTGGATAATCTCTCATTTGGTGAAGATGATAATAAAGAAGTAATTATTTATGATATAAACCAGCTCAGATATATTCCAGGCATAAAAGGCAAATTGACAATAAAAGATACATCGTATCTTACTTTTCTCCAAATGCAGGATATTTTAAATTATGCTTGTAGAGTAAAGGAATTAAATATTGTAGATAATCCATTTTACTGCACTGTAAATAATGCCGTTTTTACAAAAGACAAAAAAGTATTAGTATATTTTCAGAACAATATAAAGGGAAGATATGAAATCCCGGAAGGTACTGAGACTATATGGGATAATGCATTTTATGGAGCGTCATTAAGCTCTGTTAAGCTTCCAGAATCATTATGCTATATACATGCTAATGCTTTTTGTGAATGCAAGTTATCAGCAGTTGAATTTAACCATACAATGACACATTTTGAACAATGCTGTGGTAATGGCATATTCTCATCGTGTGGAACTTTTTCAGAGCTTGAAATTCCTGGATATGTGAAAGGTTTATCTAAGAATATGTTCAGTAATTCCAAGATAAACAAACTTGTTTTAAACGAAGGGCTTGAATCCATAGAAAGCGGTGCACTTTCTGGATATCCAGCACATGAAATTACATTGCCGAAATCATTAAAATATGTTGGTAATTACAATTTCTCTCAGGCAACAGTAATACATGTAACAGGAAAAAGAGTTCCCTATGGTTTATTGAAGGCAGTTACGTCTACATATTCACATCGTAAGGCTGACGGTGAAATAATCATAACCTTAATCGTGAATGGCAAGACATATTATCTTCCGCGTCACATGCCTTCTAAATTGGCGGCGCGTCTTGATGAACTGTTTTCCTTTTACGACGTAGTTCCGGAAGATGAGATTGATGGTCTGTTTCAGAAAGATGGCATGAATGCCATCGATAAAAGTTTACGGCAGGATATGATGATATGTTTGTATGACATCACAAAAAAGGATTGCTATAAACAACTATTGAAAAATGCCAAAAAGAGCATTGTCAAGCGTCTGTTTGAAAATGGTGATGAAAAGCAGCTGATACGTTTTTTCAGTTTTGGATTTTTTGCATCAAAAAGTCTTGATAACTTTATCAAGCTTGCAAGTGAAAAAGAGATGGTGGTGCTTGTATCATATCTGCTTGAAGAACAGAAGAAAAAATCCCCTAAAAAATCAACAAAATTTAATATTTAAACACGCGCCCGGCATATCCTGCCGGGCTTTTTTGTGTTACGGGAAGTTTTGCATATTAGATTTGTAACACAAACAAAGAAAGAACAAAGAAAGGAAATGAAAATTATGAAAAAACTGAACGATTTTGGACAGAAGATTGGCGGAGCAAAAAAAGATATATGGGCAATTTTTAAAGAGGCAACAGAGGATGAACAGAGCAAGATGGCAAGAAAAGCTGCCCTCTGGAAACATCCTAAATATGAAGCTCTTGAAAAACAGGGTATCCCGCGTGAAGTTCTCTTCTGGAGAGACCAGATGCGTGATGCAGTTGCACCTAAGCCAGTTAAAAACATTGGGATTGAGGAATATATGTCCTTTGTCCTTGATGTCAAGTCAGATGCGGAAGAGTGCAGGACTCTTGATGACATCAAGAAGTTCTATAAAGGTTCAGACAGCGAGATTCCCGGAATCTTTAAGTATCTGGAAAAGGCTTCTGATGACCCGAAAGACAAGCATTGGAAGTATGCCAGCAGCATCGCAAAGCAGCTTCTTGACGGTAATACGGTATTAAGATATGTGTATCATATTGACCGTATCAAGAAGGATAGCGACGCATCCATGTTCATGGCTACCCTTGACGAAAAGGAGAGCAAAAAGTATGAAATCATCAAATGTACTGCTGAAAACATGTGCAGCGAAAAATTTGATGATAAGCGTTTCAAAAATGTTATTACACTTCCGAATAGTATTGTAACATTCTTTGATACAGCAAACTATACTTCACTTCTTGCTGAATCGGATGAGAATGCCGTATACGTTCCGATGTACAACAAAAAGACCCGTATCGGCGTTGCACTGTCAGAGCTTGAGGCAAAAAATATTATTGCCAAAGATAAATCCAAAAGATTATCTGAAAAAGAAGATGCAAAGAAAGAAACATTTTTGCCGCCGCATCTTTCAGTTATTGAGAGAACCGGCAGCAGCTATAACTTCTTCAAGTTTTCTGATGGCGGAGTACTGATGGCAAGATATGGACTGCGTGGAGGAGAATTTGGCAATTATACTACTTCAAAAGACCGTATTGGCTCTATAAATATGGCTTATGACGCTTTTGAAGACCTGTATAAGGCTGTATGTATTTCTCCAAAAGATATTAGTCTTGGAGGTGGATTGGCAATTGCTTTCGGAGCACGTGGACGCGGTAACGCTATGGCGCATTATGAACTGGACAAAAATGTCATCAACATGACTAAAAAGCGTGGTGCTGGCTCTCTGGCTCATGAATGGGGTCATGCAATGGACGCGTATATCGCAGAGCAATTCGGTGTGCATGGATTTGCATCTGCTAACCTGTCAAAGATGCCAGAATCTGTTAAAAAGCTGGTTAAAGCATTCAAAGAGCAGGACGGAAAGGAGACATTTTTCTATGAGTCATCAAAGTTCTTTGATGGTGAATACAAAAAAGCCGGTAACGGTTACTGGTCATCTGCTCATGAGATGTTTGCCCGTGCTTTTGCATGCTATGTCAAAGATAAGCTGGATGGCAGACGCTCAGATTATCTCGTAGGACATGCTGAATGTGCAGTTTCCGGCGTGATGGTCGCTTATCCGCGAAAGGATGAGAGGAAATTTATCAATCAGTGCTTTGATGAGTTTTTTACAGATATGATTGAGAAGGGTATCTTATCAAAATATGAACCTGAAGCAAAGAAAGAAACTGATAATATTGAAGAAGTCAATATTGAAGACTTACTTTTTGAAGGCCAGGGCGGTCAGATGATGTTTTTCTAAATAGCAAAGAGAAGTGGTGATAACATCACCGCTTCTTTTTTTTGCAAAAAAAATCCCGGCAGATTTCTGCCGGGGAAAGTTAAATGATAAAATCAGAAGCATCGTTACAGTCTGCCAGTGCATTTAATGCTGCTGCCGTAAGAACCGTATCATTCTGTTCTTGTGCAAATTTCAGCAGTTCGTGAAGCTCTTGCTGTGTAAATATTTTCATTGATAAAAGCTCTATCGTCAGTTCGTTATTTTGCATGTTGAGGCAATGCTTTAGGATTGAATTTGACATAATCTGTAAAAGCTTTCTCAGTCCGTTTTTGTGAGTATGCTTATACAGCGTTAAGATAGACCTTATTGAAAGTTCGGGGTCATTGATATTTTTACATAAATCTACCAGATAGTCATCAGGCAGTGTCTTAAAGGTGCTTAGGAGGTAATCAAGCTTATTTGCCTGCCAGGTGCTGATATATCTTGTGAAATACAGCTTTTTTGCCTGCCCGTCCTGCATCATATTCAATACAAAAATGACATCTTCGTTGTTAATCTTAATTGCCTCTATACGTTTACTGTATGATTGTGTGCTTTTTGCAATATCTACAATCAGTCCTACAGGGACATCGCCGCAGATGTTGAAAACTTTTACGCCATGAAAGTTATCTGGCGCTATCATCTTTAATGATGCCGGAAGCGTTATGGTGTCAACTGTGACGTTTCTGAATGAATTACGCCCGATATACCGGAGGCCTTCATGTAATACCACGGATTCCAGATTGACGTTATGGAACATATTTTCACATGTTGCAGTAACGCATGATGGAATTTCTATATGCTTTAAGCCAGTACAATTCTGAAAGATTCCGAAAGCACCAAATTCCCCATAATCAGTAATGCCGTTTCCAAGCTTAACCTCTGTCAGCATTTCGCATCCATAAAAAGCATAAGAGCCGATGCCGCTAACTGTGTCTGGAATTGTTATGGACGTTATGTGACATCCTGAAAATGCATATGACCCGATAGTCTCTGTTTTGCATGGTATAGTATACCTGTCTTTATTTTGTGGACAATATAGCAATATTTTTTCGTCTGCAGTAAATATAGCGCCATCAATTGATTTGAGGAATTTGTTTTCTTTTGTGATATTGATGTTTTTTGCATTTATGTTGCCGAAATACTGTGATATATTTGGCGTTTCTAATGCATGCTTGTCATTGATACTTATTGTATCAATATCATATTTTTCAAGATACCATTTGAATTTCGCCAGACAGTCAAAAGAATCAAAACTTACCTCTTTAATACTGCCTGGAAACTCACATGCCGAATAAATATCAATATCATTAGGAATATTAAGCTTAGTCAGTCCTGGCTTTATTGATACGATTACTTTTCCGAATTTTATTGTACCGTCAGCATATTCTTCATCATTAAACAGAAACTTGCAATCTTTAAATGCATTTTCTTCACATCCCCAGACATCATCAGAATTGATGACTTTTGAAATATGGCATCCTGAAAATGCACCATTGCAAATGTATTTGACATTACGCAAATCAACTGTTTCTCCACGCTTTATGCAAAAGGCGTTCATTAGATATCCTGGTTCATCACTTTGTGCGATGAGCATAGGAACATCGTTAATGTATCGCTTATTATTGGAAATGATATGATTTACATTTGGAAACATACGGTTGTCTATATGTATGGCTCCGATATCATCTTCAATGATAAGCGTTTTTACATCGGGGAATGTCTGTTCTATACCTTTGAGCCTATATACAAGACCATGTGTAAGGTGATTACATATACTGATATTCTGCCATAAATAGCTTTGAGATTTTGCTTGATGCACGATATCCTTCAAGGATTCCGGAGACAAAAACGTAAAAGTATCAGTTCCTGGTTCAATATCAATGTACTCACATTTTCCATGTGTTGAAATATAATAGCTTGCTCGTTCTGTTTTTATTTCTACCATTTAAAAACTCCTTTCGTGTTTATTGTTTGCAAAAATAATATGCTGAATTTTGGATATGCTTGGTATTGGTCTGAGTGCCAATTTTTTCTGTATGGAAACACAAAAAAATCCGTAAAAAAATATCGTTTCTGCAGAAATTCAGCATATTAAATATGCCAGAGGAAATAAGGCCTCTGAGAATTTAAAAATAAGGAGACAATAATTATATTATGTTAACAATTGATGAAATTAGACAGGGATTAAAAGATAATGGATATATTCCAAATGATGATATCTGCTATGCAGTATTCGCTGCATTATCATTAAATAAGCCAGTTCTGATTGAAGGAGACCCTGGTGTCGGTAAAACTTCATTGGCAATTGCCGTTGCAAAAATGCTTGGTCTGCCGTTCCTGCGTCTGCAGATGTATGACGGGCTTACAAAAGATGATATTTTATACGATTACGATTATCAGCGTCAGCTGCTGACATTGGAAGCTGTAAAACCAAAAATCAATGAAGAGATTAAAGACTTTAACGTAAATGCAGCAATCAAAAAAGTGTCCGGGGATGTTGATTTTTACGGAGAAGAATTCCTGATTCCACGTCCAGTCCTGCAGACGATTAACGGTACCGGAAGGAAACTGCTTTTGATTGATGAGATTGATAAATCATCAGAAGAAACTGAATATATGCTGTATGAATACCTTGAGCGGTATGGTATCAATATTCCACAGCTTGGAGCAGTAGACTGTCCGGAAGGCCAGGAGCCAATCGTTTTTCTCACATCAAACGGATACCGTGAACTGTCCGGTGCTATGCGCAGACGATGTGGGTATCTGTATATTCCAAAGAAAACCCGTGAGGAAATCATCGAAATCCTGAAAAATAATGCCAAAGTAAATGACAAAGTGGCTGCCGGTATTGCATCCTGTATCGTATCATTACAGGAGGAAAGCCTCAAGCATCCGGTGTCTATCTCCGAAGCGGTAGACTGGGCAAACTTTTTAAGGAATGACGCAAATAAGGTAAAAGTAATGAATTCCATTGGTCTGCTCGCAAAAGACAGACGTGATATGGGTATTATCAGAAAGACTGTCGAATCCTATGCGGGAGTGATTGCTGGATAAGGAGGGCTTGTGATGGCAAGAAGATGCGAATCATGCCCTATGCTTGACCGATGCGATGAAATAACAACCGGCGTGTGCTTGATGGAAGATATTGATGAGACTATGCCGGCGGGAGACACCGCCGGTAGCGCTGGTGACGATTCTTCATACCTGTATGAATTTATTTTTGAGGCATGCGAATATTTCAGCAGCCTTGGCTATATCTGTAATTCGTCTGAAATTTTTTCCGTCATCAGCGATATGCATGGCGGACAGATGGATGTAAAAAAGCTGCTTTCGGCAATGGTAACACACAGCTATAAGGAAGCATTGATGTTTAATAAGGTCTATGAAGAATTCGTTGAAAGGTATTATCACAGACATCGCGAAGAGAGAAATGCGAAAAATGAGCATGAAAAAAACAAACAAAAAATAAATGAAAAACTGCAGCGGCTGACCGGGCGTCAGAAAGAACTGATTGAGCAGCGGGAAGCCGGTCAGAAAGAATCAAAAGAAGTGAAAAAAGCACAACAGACTGAAGAGCTACAGAAAAGTATTAAAAACCTTGACGAGTGCCTGGAAGGGCAGCAGCACCTTAAAAACCTCGTGGAGACAGTGAAAAGCGGAATAAAACCGGAGCAGAGCCAGCTTATGAAGGAAGTGAAAGCTGCTTCCATGAAAGCCTGCATGAAGCCAAATAGTAGTGAATTGATGGAAGCCATCAGGGAACGCGGAAAACAGCTGAAGGCAATTAAGGATGATGCGAAGCGTCTGAACAGCCAGATTGCACAGACCGAAAACGACATAAAGACAATGCAGAAAAAAATGGAAGAGGAAGACAGAAAATTCCAGAACCGAATGAATGAGATAGTGAAGGAACAGTCTCTTTCACACCGTGCAGAATTCAATAAAGCTCTTGCCAGAAATGCAGTCCGGTCAAAACACGTCGGAGATATGGTTCTTGAAAAGAACTTTTCAAAAATGACAGATGCGGAGAAGCGGCAGATTGCAGATTATATCAAAGACAACGCAAGAAAATTCAGGACAAAAATGTCAAGAAAAATACGTGCAAATAAGGCGTCCAGGATTGACATTCCGGCTACAATCAAGAAAAGCTGCCAGACAGGAGGTGTTCCGTTAAGGCTTATCCATCAGAAGCCGGTAAGACAGAAATCAAATCTGATACTGATTCTTGATGTGTCAGGCTCCTGCAAGAATGCGTCTGAAATGATGCTGGTGTTTATGCATGCGATGAAAGAAGCTTTCCCTGGCGGCTGTAAGACTTATGCTTTTACAAACAGGCTGTATGATATATCAAAGTTTTTTGACACTGACAACCCGAATGAAACCGTTAAGTCTGTGTTGGATGCAATCCCGCGTTCCGGGGCGTATTCTAACTATGAAGTCCCGTTCAAGACGTTTTACAACGAACATATGAGTGAGGTAACCGGTGATTCTTACATTTATTTCATCGGTGACGCGAGAAACAATAAAAACGCCAGCGGTGAGGACTACGTGAAGGCGATTGCGAGAAAGGCGAAAAAGGCTTTCTGGCTGAATACTGAAGAGGTTGACAAGTGGAATTACGGAGATTCAATCATGGGAGTGTATGCGAAATATATGACAAAGGTGGCGCAGACGGTTACGCCGGCTGAACTGCTTGGATTTTTGGAGATGTGAAGAAAAAAGTGATATGGAGTACAAAAGAAGAGACGGAGATGTCCTGATACGGAAGGTGCTTTTTGATGAGTGCCCGATGTGCGATAAAACGCATGAGGTGGAAGAGTGGGAGCGTATAGATACAGCTATGGTCCAAGGACAGAAGGTGTCATATACGGAAAAAATATTCTTTTGCCAGAATGCGTCCGATGATATGAATATGTTTGTTAATGGCGGCATGCTTAACGAAAATCTTACACGATGCCGTAACGCATATCGTATACAAAACGGTCTGCTTACATCAAAAGAGATTGCCGGCATCAGGGAGGAGTATGGCCTAACATCGGAAGAGTTTTCTAAAATTCTTGGATTCAAAGAAGACAGGATTAAGCGTCTGGAAGCTAAAGTAATTCAGGACAAAGAAACAGACCAGTTAATCAGACGATTCCATACCGATAAAGATTTTGCTGCTGACCTTGTACAAAAAAGTGTTAATGCGTTGCCGGAAGGAAAGTCAGAAGAGGTGCTGAAAAAATTGAAAAAATAATTGATGAGAAACACACGCAAACATGCCGCAGGATACCCTGCGGCTTTTGTGTAGTCAGCAAAACCATTCTTTCTTTCCTTTAAAAATCCCGCATACTAATTACAAAAGCAAAAAGAAAGGAGCAAAAAAATGCCAAAAACAGATAACGAAGATTTCAAAACAACATATCGGCCGCCGTATCCTGTAGAT
>OCSG01001423.1_pt1 | contig 15022 bp, 10 predicted proteins | sample 1538831 | NCBI WGS metagenome assembly OCSG01 (sample SAMN04571729, study PRJEB22368) | human gut metagenome | biome: human gut; material: stool | host: Homo sapiens | place: Luxembourg | collected 2012-09-20 | reverse complement strand
CTGTCCTGTATTTTGAAGGGGATACCCCAAACTGTCTTTTAAACACATAACTGAAGTAATTTGGATCGGAATATCCCACACTCTTTGCAATCATATAACTTTTTTCTGCGGTTTCCACAAGCATGCGTGCCGCCTTATCCATACGGTATTCCGTCAGGTATCCGACAAAAGAATTCCCTGTTTCTTTTTTGAACATGCTTGAAAAATAAGAATTTGACACGCCCAGTTCTTTACAGATATCGTCAAGCCCTAAATCTTCCTGCTGATAATTGTCGTGCACATATTCTTTTGCCCTCCCGATCAGGGATTTCTTGGAATGATACCTGGCATCTGCCATGTCATCATGCAGCATACAGCAGAATTTTAAAAGCCATTTCTGCAAAACCTGCGGTTCTAAATTACACAGTTCATTATACAAAGAACCGATACCTCCCGGTATTTTTGTGGTATCCATTTCATTGTTGACCATAAAATGATACAGTTCGCCAATGAGTTCCATAACTGCCACATGATATTTTTCCAATGATTTCAGGTCAAGGAATTTATGCTGCATGTAAACTTCTATGGCATTTGCAATATCTTCATTTTCTCCAAGGCAGATCTTTTTGAACACATTGGACAGTTCTGTTTTCTCTCCGGCATCCCTTTGGATTTTTCTCTGTGGAACAATCTCTTTTAAATTTATCGCCCGGTTGCTTCCATATAAAACACGATAGGAAACCGCTTCCCTGGCGCTTTGATACGATGCTGCAATCTTTGCAATGTGCCCACATACCTGACCGATCCCTATGGTTACTTTTGCCCCCATAATATGATGGATATATTTACAGAAACGGTCACAGGCATCCGTCAGTTCTGAAATTTCTTCCTCACTTTTTAACTGCATAATCATAATGGTATCCCCAAGATAGCGAAAACGCTTCGCGTTCCATTTTTCCCCGAGGTTCTCCCCTGCCTGCCGGTCTACCGATACCGAAAGCAGCCGTATATCCATGCCCTCCGGAACCTGACTTGCCGATGTGTGTATGATCAGGCAGCAATACCACGGGCCTGTAAAAGCAATCTGGTAATCCTTAAAATAATGCGGCATCTCCTCTTCCGGAATACGTCCTTCAATAAGCGTTGTATACAAATTCGCCTGCAGCATCGGAAGGGAATCCGCATAATATTTTTTCAAAAGATCCGTATTTCTTTTTTCACTGATCTCATAGTCCAGTTTCTCTTTCAGACGCTTAAACACTTCTGTTATTTCAACAGCATTGAGCGGCTTTAAAATATATTCCTCGATTTCAAGATGCACGGCTTCTTTTGCATATTCAAAATCATCAAACCCGGTAAAAAGCAGAATTTTTGTTGCCGGATACTTTGCTTTTATATGTGCACACAATTCCAGTCCGTCCATATATGGCATCCGGATGTCCGTCATAACAACATCCGGCTGCATTTCTTCAAGCATATCCATTGCTTTAAATCCGTTGTTTGCATGCCCGGCAACCTGAAAGCCGAGTTCCTCCCATTTAACTTTTTTAACGATGGCTTCAATGACTTCTTCTTCATCATCCACCAGCAATAATGTATACATACCTCTTCCCCCATGTTATTTTATTTATTATAGCAATTTGTCCAGATAAAGTAAAACCTTTCCAACATAAAACAGAGATGCCCTGCATGTTTCATGCATCACCGGCATCCCTGCTTTTTCATTATAGAGGAGAGTATATGTTTTATTTTTTCTGAACGTATTTCAGACAATCCAGTGTTACTGCAACAAGGATGATAATACCCGAGAATACGAACTGGAGGTTGGTATCAATACCCAGGATTGTGAGGGAGTATGTTAATGCTGTAAAAATACATACACCGGTAACAACACCGGAAATCTTACCAATACCACCGGTAAATGATACACCACCGACAACGCAGGCTGCAATGGCATCCATATCCCAGCCCTGTCCATAAGCGGCAGAACCAGATCCTACCATTCGGGTACATTCAAGCCAGGAACCAAATCCGTAAAGGATACCTGCCATAATAAATGCACCAAGTGTTACTGCAAAGACAGAAATTCCTGAAACAGCTGCTGCCTCCGGATTTCCTCCGACTGCATAAAGATTTTTACCAAAGGTTGTTTTGTTCCAGATAAACCATACAATGACAATTGCTGCAACTGCCCAGAGAATGATGGTCGGGAATCCATTGACTTTTGGAATTACCATATTTGGAATGGTCGGCTCGATCGCTCCGAAGGAAACACCTTTTGTCGCATAGGTTACCAGTCCAAAAATGACAAGCATGTTTGCCATGGTCGATATAAACGGATGCATCTTGAATTTCGCTGTAAAAAATCCGGCTATACTTGTAAAGAACGTACATAATACAATACATGCTACCAGTGCAAGAACGACTCTTGCCGGTGTCGGTACTTTCGTAAAATCAAAGATGTGTCCGAACACACCACCTGTATTTACACCCTGATGCATGATAATGGTTGCGGTTGTCATTCCCATACCAACCATTCGTCCAACGGAAAGATCCGTTCCTGTAAGAAGGATCAGACCTGCAACTCCAAGTGCTAAAAACATTCTAGGCGATGCCTGCTGGAGAATATTTAAAATATTATTATACGTAAGAAGCGGCGTTCCTTTTTTGATTGGAGTTATGATACATAACGCAACAAAAATAAGAATGATCGCGATGTAGAGTCCATTCTGTAAAAGGAATGTTCTCCGGTTAAATGTATACTTATAATTTTCCCATTTCTGTGCCTGATTTTCTGCAAATGTAAATTTGGACAACCGGAGCAGATCAATCAGATGATACTTGTAACTGTACGCATCATGCTTCCGGTCTTTAATCCTCTGATACTCTTTTTCCAGTTCAATCTTTTCATTGGAAACACGGTTCTTATATACATAATTTTCTTCTTTGACCTCGGCCTGGGCGGAAGTTTTTGCCAGAGTTTCTTTGTGTTCCTTTTCAATCTTTGCAAGTCTCTGCTGATGCTCCTGCAGTGCCTGTTCCTTTTCCGCTATACAACTTGCCTTAACGGCATTATAATACTTGTCAAAATTATTTTTGAGATAATTTTCTGCTTTCCCGATCAGTTTTGCGATCTGGTCTTTGTTCTGTGCCTCTACCGCTTTTGCCTGTTCAAGCTCCTTCTGGCAGGATGCAATCTCAGAATCTTTTTCCCCTTTGGAAAGTGTTTTATCTCTTTTTACGTTTTCGATCCTGCCCTGGTACATAATGACTTTTGCCGTACCATCTTTTCTGAGTTCATCAATCTCTTTTTGTATTTTTCCGACATATTCCTCAATCGGCTGACGCAGTGTTTTTTCCTGCTCCGCTGTAAGAATCTTGCTATTTGCCATATCTGTCCCCCCTGCCTATAAATATTTCGCGCTGAGGCGAAGTAATTCTTCCTGATTCGTTTCCTTTGTATTGACAATGCCCGCAAGCCGTCCGTTCGACATGACACCGATCCGGTTTGTAATACCAAGGATTTCCGGCATCTCAGAAGAAACCACGATAATGGTCTTTCCCTGTTTTGCCATCTGTATGATCAGGTCATAAATTTCATATTTTGCGCCGACATCAATTCCTCTTGTCGGTTCATCCATCATAAACACCTTCGGTTCACGCTCGAGCCACTTTCCAAAAATAACCTTCTGCTGGTTTCCTCCGGAAAGACTTGAAATCATATCGTTTGGTCCCAGACATTTGGTATGCATGACTTTAATTTCATTTGCGGTAGCCTTTGTCATTTTCGGTTCTGAAAGTGCCGCGCCTTTTTTATATGCATTAAGATTTGCAATGGTTGTATTAAATGTAAGATTCCCTTTCAGGAATAATCCATTTGCCTTCCGTTCTTCCGTAATAAGCGCGAATCCATAATCCATTGCCTCTTTTGCACAGCTGAAATTCATAAGCTTATGGTTCAGATAAACACGGCCTGCGGCTCTTGTGCGGATACCGAATATGGTTTCCAGCAATTCTGTCCGTCCGGCTCCCACAAGGCCATATAAGCCAAAAATCTCCCCTTCACGGACATCAAATGTAACATCCTGTAAATACGGCTCATATTTTGTGGACAAATGCTGGATTGATAAAATAACATCTTTCGGCTGATTATCCACCGGTGGAAAACGGTTTTCCAGCACACGGCCTACCATTGCAGTAATCAGTTCATTCATATTTGTTTCTTTTGCACTTTTTGTCATGACCAGATTTCCATCCCGGAGTACGGAAATATCATCACAGATCTCAAATATTTCATCCATTTTATGGGAAATATAAATAAGGGAGATGCCCTGGTCACGAAGCATCCGCATCATATCAAAAAGTTTATCCACTTCCTGTACGGTAAGTGATGATGTTGGCTCATCCAATACGATTACTTTCGAATTATATGAGATCGCCTTTGCAATTTCACACATCTGCCGCTGGGAAACGGACATATTTCTCATCGGCTGATCCAGATTCACCGTCATTCCCAGTTTCCGGAATAATTCCGAGGCTTCATTTTTCATTCTTCCCTCATCGATCATCCCAAGGGAATTTACCGGGTATCTGCCAAGAAAGAGATTATCCACAACATTTCTCTCCAGACACTGGTTTAACTCCTGATGCACCATTGCAATCCCATTTTCAAGTGCATCCTTCGGACCGGAAAAATTCACTTCTTTTCCGTCAAGGTATATAGTTCCTTCGTCTTTCTGATAAGTTCCAAAAAGACATTTCATCATTGTTGACTTACCGGCACCATTTTCTCCCATAAGTCCCATAACTGTTCCTTTTCTCACATCAAGGTTGATATGATCAAGTACTCTGTTGCGGCCAAATGATTTACTCATGCCACGTATCGATAAGATAATATCTTTGCTCTGATCCCCCATACTATCCGCTCCTATCCTTTTGTTTTCGGGGAGAGAACCGTATTTCTCCCCCCGAAGTTAAGTTGTTTTACTGATTTAAAAGAGCTGTGTAAGAAGCTGCATTATCTGTTTTCACCATGTTGATGGCAAAAGCATCGTACTGTCCCGGATTGCCCAGACGGTTTGTGATATTAGACTCTGTCTGTCCGTCACCACCAATGTACTCAACATCCAGATTTAAAAGGTCATCATACTTCTGTAACAGCGGCTGATAGGTAGAACTTAAGAAGTTATCAGAAGCATTGTAAATATTCAGCCATACCTTCTTTGTCGGATGGGCAGATGCATCTAACTGTTTGGATACCGGTTCCCATACAACGGTAGAATCTGTAAAATCTTTGTAGTTATCAGCGGTTACTGCCACGTTCAGGGAATAGTAAGATCTCTCGTCTTCTTTGTATACATAAACGTCACTGCTTAATACATTTCCTGCATCGTCTGCAGTTCCGATACCCGTGTCAACATCTACACCATCCAGTGCATTTCTAAGAACACGCAGTGTCAGGTATGCCTGTACGTCTGCATGCTGGCTGATCGTTCCACCGTAGCCTTCTGCAATTGCTGCAACTGCATCGCTGTTTGCATCATATCCGAATGTCGGTACACCGTTATCCTTTGACCATGCATTAAACATTGACATTCCCATTCCATCATTGTTGGATACAACGACATCAATGGAATCCCCGAAAGAAGATGACCATGTACCAATCGCATTGCCGGCTGTTGCTGCATCCCATGTAGCACCTGCTGAGTTTTTCATTTCCTGGGAAGCAAGTTCACGGATCACATAGGTTTTTCCACCTACTTCAATGCTTCCGTCCTGAACCTGTGATGCTTTTCCATCGGTATTGGTTCCTGCCGGTGCACTGTCTGCCTCGCCGTTTTTATCCACTGCTGTTCCAAGTGCTTTTCTGACACCTCTTGTACGGGCAATGGAATCATTGTGACCGATATCACCGATTGCTAAAACATAGCCGATCACGCCATCTCCGTTACGGTCAATCTTGTCAATATTTTTCTCGATGTAATCTTTTACCATGGTACCCTGAAGTTCTGCACCCTGATTTGCATCAAACCCTACATAATAAGTATCTTTGTTAAAATTGAGTGCTGTCATATCAAGCTCTCCTGTAGAACTGTTTGACGGCTGACGGTTAAACCATACCAAAGGTTTATCCTTGTTTGCGACAGTTGAGGTAGAAGTGCCTCCCCCTGTATTGCCTGCCTGTGTGCCACCGCCGTTGTTTCCCCCATCGGCTCCGCATGCTGCGGTTGAAAGTGCAAGTACCGCCATCATCATAATTGCAACAATTTTCTTTTTCATAAGAATTTCCCCCTTCTTGTTTTGTTTGTAATGCTAGTATACGGGATTTTTATCTCATAAACTATAGAATATTTTTTGGTTCACATTAAAAATTTTCATATTTTTCCGTTATTTGTTCAATTTTTTCATATTTTTTCTTTGCCATTTCGTCACTTTGCCGTTGATTTATACTAAAAAAAGCCATCTTTCTTTACAAAGATGGCTTTTTAAATCTTTTATAAAAGGCTCTGTTATCATTGTTCCAGAATCACATGCCACGCCTCACACAGCCGTTCCAGCGACCACGCGGCATTTGCCGGACTTGTGGATGGAAGCACCATCGCTTCGATCCCCGTGACCGGAAACTGGTATCTTTTATAAAGCTGTCCTGCCTTGTTTCCGTTTGCATAAATACGTGTTATGTTCGTTTTTTCCAGAATCATGCCAATATCCGTTGGCTGTACATTTTTAATACTGCTGTCGCTTGAGCCTTTGATGTCACAGCTTTGGATCACATCCCACAGGGCAATCCGGTGGGCAAGAAGCATTGCTTTTTTCTCCTCAATTGTATCCGGAACCGGCTCCTTTAAAAGTGTTGCAAGCACTTTCCAGAAACGGTTCTGTTTGTGCCCGTAATAAAAATTGTTTTCTCTTGATTTGACGGACGGCAGGGTTCCTAATATGAGGATTTCGGAAGCTCTGTCGTACACCGGTTCAAACGAATGGACAATGTGTTCATATTCCATGGGATTCTCCTTTTAAAGTTACCACCCTATCCGTATCCATCTTACTGCTTATCCTTCTCTAAGATCTGGTCAATCGCAGCTGTCACCTTTTTGTAAACTTCATCACTCGTGATTCCGCCCATGATTGGATCTCCGACAATGTTGCCATTACGGTCAACGAGAACTGTCGTTGGAAATGCCATAATATTTGTTGCGTATTTACCGGCCTCACTGTCCGAATCAAGGGAAAGGTTGGTATAGTCTGCCCCCTGTTTTTTCAGGATGCTTTTTGCTTCCGCAATTCCCTCTTTGTTACCATCGAGTGAATCCGTGTTTACGCCAATGACCTGACCGCCCTTTGCCTTCAGTTCTTCATTTAATTTGTTGAGTGCCGGAAGTTCCTCCACACATGGCGTGCATCCATTAAACCAGAAATTAACAACCGTTACCGCATTCTGTGAAAAAATGCTGCTGTCCACCTTATTTCCATCCAGATCCTTCGCCTGAAAAGACGGAAAGACGGATGTTTCTGCATTCGCGCTTTGGGCGCCGGAATTTTCTGTTCCCATCTGCGCGGTAAGTTCCGTTACCTGATCCTCGATTTTCTTAATCTCTTCGATATCCTTATCCAGCTTTTTCAGGTCTGCCTCCGAAAACTGGTCCTTCACATGATCCAGCTGTGTCTCCAGAAACGTTCCATAATTTTGTTCTCCTGCGTCTGCAGCTTTGTTTTTGTCAATGTTATTAAAAACCGTATTCCACAATTCCTGATGTTTCGCAATAATGGCATTTTCCTTTTCGTACAGTTTGTTGAGTTCTGCATTACCAGCCCCTGTATCTTCCGCAGACTGTGCCTGCGTTTCCGTCACAGTGCTGCCTTTTTCCGAGGCATTGCCACAAGCGGCAAGTCCAAATACCAGAGTCATAACCAGTAACATTACTGTAAGTTTTTTCATTTTAATTAGTCTCCTTCTTCTTTTTTGATTTTTCTGCAAATCCATACTTATAACTGATTGCCTCTACCGGACATTCCTTCACACATGCTCCGCAGCGTATACATTCCGTATGATTTGGATGCCGGACCACATCCACATCCATTTTACAGACACCGGCACATTTGCCGCAAGATACACATTTACCGGTATCTATATGCATCTGTAAAAGAGATACTTTATTAAAAAGCGCATAGACTGCGCCAAGCGGACAGATCCATTTGCAGAACGGGCGATAAAACATAAGGCTTAACAACACGACCGCAACCAGTATTCCGGCCTTCCATGTAAACAGCTTTCCCAATGCCGCACGGATGCCTGCATTTGCAATCGAAAGTGGAAGTGCCCCCTCTAATACTCCCTGTGGACAGAGGTATTTGCAAAAAAATGGGTCCCCCATTCCCAGCTGGTTCGTCACCAATATAGGAAGCAGAATAACGAAAACCAAAAGAATTCCATATTTGATAAACCGATTACACTTTCCTGCCGGGATAAAGATTTGTGTCTTCTGGCAGATACGCTCAACTAGTCCCTGGAACAGCTCCGCACCATGCAGCATTGTTTTGAACAGGGAAACGCCCAGCTGCTGGCTGCCATCACGAGCATTTTCCACGATCTGCGCACACCGCTGACTGCCATCTGCGGCTATCTGGAACTTTTGGAAAAGGAACCGTTATCTGCTGCCTCCCTCTAGTATGTTGCCATCATCCGGGAACGCACGGATGTGATGACACAACTGACGGAAGAACTGTTCTGGTATTCGGTTGTCCTGTCTGTGCCTTTGGCACAATCCTTGCAGGAAGTGTCGGTAAATCGCATTTTAGAAGGAAGCATTGCCGCAATGTATGCGGTGCTCAAAAGACACCGGATCACACCGGACATTACCATGACCGACCGGACTTGGGCTTTCCATAGCGCGGGCGCTGGTGGAGCAGATGCACGGGCAGATGGATACCGCTTATGAAGCGGGGAGGCTTGTCATCCAGAGGCAGATTTAGTTTATTTTTTTATAAAACAGACCAAAAATAAAGCAACTACAACAACTCCTGTGCCTATGATGATACACCTCTTTGCTGTGGTGACTTCTTTTTGATATAAGCGAAATAATTCTCCGGAATGATGCTTTCTATTATGGAGACCAATCATTGCATAGATCAAAAAGAATGCAACTCCGAATATTAAAATTACACTCAGTCGTCCCCAAGCAGAAGGAATGGCGTATTGACCGATTATGATACATAGCAGGATCATAAAATACACGATTTTATTTTGCCCATATCCTAAAGGAAGTTCTTTTTTATAATTTCTATACATCATTTTTCCATAATAAACGATCATGCATATTAAAAATAATAGATAGATTATCATAACCATCATCCTCATTGTATATCTCCTTAATTTTGTCTCATACGAGAAAATGTCACATCCGCCTCCGGATCGGTAAGCTCTATATTGATCCGACTGTTGCGCCGCTCATGAAGCAATAATTGTTTTGCTGTCTCTGTGCTGATTCCCTTTTTCTTTCTTCTCATTGGTCTGAACATACTGTTTCCCCGATAGTATCACTGTTCTTTTCGAATCGTATCTCATATAGTTACAAAAAATATAAATTTTTTAGTCCGGCATAATAATCCGGATCAGATGTTTATCCAGCATGATTGTCCGGTTCCAGGGATTGATAATAATCCCCGCGATCTCCGGCACAGTAAGTGCTGCTTCAAACATCCTGCCGATCTCTGACAAAAATGTCGACTTCACCTGATCTGCACCTTTTAATTCTTCCTCAAAGCTGGTAAATGCCGACCACCAGATTTTACCGTCCGGAGTCCTCACTGTCTGTAACTTCATTTGTGCCTGTGCCGGATCCGGTTCCACAGCAACGATCAGTTGTCCTCCCTCTTTCATCCGCCGCCGGATCACCGTCAACGTATGTGCAAGCTGCTCCTGTGTGGCTTCTTTCTGAAGCGCAAGAATTGCATCTTCTATTCTTTCATTGCCCTTTAATCCCTCATCCTGATATTCATTTTTCTTATTCATATTTCATATCCTCTCTTGTCTGCTTCTTTCTATTATAAAATGAGAGGTTTCTTTTTGAAAGCTATTTCTTTCAGATTCTCCTTTGGGGAGAATTCTTTTAACGGAACCGTCCTTCTCTTTCTCTGAGACTGCGAACCTCCAACTCTCCAACTCATAGATTGTATTCTCTGCACGTTTCTTCTATACTGAAAGCAGACAGACACTGCAGCAACTGTCTCTTACGAAATGGAGGTTCCACTATGTCACAAAATAATATTGGCGAATTTATACAACAATCCAGAAAAGCCAGAGGATTTACACAGAAAGATCTCGGTGACCGGATCGGCGTCAGTGATAAAACCATATCCAAATGGGAAAACGGAAACAGCATTCCTGACACTTCGATTCTGAACGAACTTTGTGCTACTCTCGATATCAATGTCAATGAACTTCTCTCCGGTGAAAAATTAACACCGGAAATTTATTCTATGAAAGCGGAGGAAAATATGATGAACCTTTTGGAAGACAATCAAAAACAACAGTGCTTTACACTCCTTCCCTGTGCAGTGGGTATCGTTTTATTGATCCTTACCGGACTGTTTGCAATATTTACGCATGTGCTTTTACCGGATATGCTGGATCTTTTGGATTTTCCAACACTCCTCATTTACATCGGAATCTGTTGTTCCCTTGTTTTATTGAGCGGAAAGCGCCATAAACAGGAAATCATTCACTTTCTCCGGAAAATTGTGGTACCTGTCGGATGTATCTGTCCTCTGTTGGGGATAAACCAGTTTATTCATCAGTTCCGTGATCCGGCTGATATTGGTTCTTTCGTAAACCAATGTGTCTTATTTGTTCTCTATTCCCTGATTTCCTATGTGATTCTGGTTCTTATCGAACAGCATCTGGACAAATAAAATTTTATATGTAAAAACAGCCCCTGTACCTATTGGTAAGGGACTGTTTTTATTTTATCTTACATATTCTTAACCGTTGCAATATCCACTGGAGTAAGCTCCCCGTGAGCGGTCTCTAAAGAACGTGCCAGCGCATTTGCGGTATCCATAGCGGTGATACAGTACACACCGGTCTCAATCGCATTACGGCGGATTAAGAATCCGTCTCTTGTCTTATCACCGTTACCCTGTGTCGGTGTATCGATGACAAGGTCGATCTTGTGGCCAAGGATCAGATCCATTACATTTGGTGACTCCTGCGAAATCTTATTGACACGCAGTGCATTGACACCGTGCTCCTGCAGATACTTTGCAGTGCTTCGTGTTGCGTAGATTTTGTAGCCGAGTGCCTCAAAACGCTTTGCCACACCGACTGCCTCCGGCTTATCGGCATCCTTTACCGTCATAATCATCTGCTTGTATTTCGGAAGCTGTACACCTGCTCCAAGGAATGCTTTGTACAGTGCCTCATTGAATGTCTTTGCGATACCCAGACACTCACCGGTAGACTTCATCTCCGGTCCAAGGCTGATCTCTGCTCCACGCAGTTTCTCGAAGGAGAATACCGGCATCTTGATTGCGATATAATCGGCAACTGGTGCAAGTCCCGGCTCATAGCCCAGACCGCGGATCGTGTTACCGATGATCACTTTGGTTGCCAGATCTACAATCGGAATACCGGTAACCTTACTGATGTACGGCACGGTTCTTGAGGAACGCGGATTTACCTCGATGACATATACTTCCTCATTCATGGCGATGAACTGGATATTGATCAGACCGACCACATGCAGTGCCTGTGCCAGACGCTTTGTATACTCTACGATGGTATCCTTTACCTTATCACTGATCGTTGGAGCCGGATATACGGAAATACTGTCTCCGGAATGGACTCCGGTACGCTCGATATGTTCCATAATACCAGGAATGAGAATGTCGGTTCCGTCACATACGGCATCGACCTCGATCTCCTTACCCTGTAAATACTTATCTACGAGGATTGGGTGATCCTGTGCAATACGGTTGATGATTCCGATGAACTCCTCGATTTCCTCATCGTTAAACGCAATCTTCATTCCCTGTCCGCCAAGTACATAGGAAGGACGGACAAGAACCGGATAACCAAGACGGTTTGCAACTTCTTTGGCTTCCTCTGCGGTGAATACGGTTCCACCGGCTGCTCTCGGAATATGAGTCTTCTCCAGAATCTCATCAAAAAGCTCACGATCCTCTGCGGCATCGACATCCTCTGCCTTGGTTCCAAGAATCGGAACGCCCATCTTCATAAGCGCCTCTGTCAGTTTGATCGCTGTCTGTCCACCGAACTGTACCACAGCTCCGTCCGGTTTCTCAATATTTACGATGGACTCGACATCTTCTGCGGTCAACGGCTCAAAATACAGCTTGTCTGCAATATCAAAGTCGGTGGAAACGGTCTCCGGGTTGTTGTTGATAATGACAGTCTCCCAGCCTTCCTTTGCAAATGCCCAGGTACAGTGTACGGAACAGAAATCAAACTCGATACCCTGACCGATACGGATCGGACCGGAACCAAGAACCAGAACCTTTTTCTGCGGTGTGGTCTCTGCCGCCTCGTTCTCACTTCCGTAAACACTGTAGTAATACGGTGTCTCTGCAGCAAACTCTGCGGCACAGGTATCCACCATCTTATATGCTGCAACGATACCGTTTGCATAACGCATCTGTTTAATCTCTTCCTCGGTCTTTCCGGTAAGCTCTGCGATAACGTTGTCCGGGAACTCGATTCTCTTTGCTTCTTTTAACAGATCTACCGTCAGTTCTTCGCTCTTTAAGTGCTGCTCCATCTCTACCAGAATTGCCAGCTTGTCGATAAACCAGCGGTCGATCTTGGTAATTTCATAAATATGATCATAGGAAACGCCGCGGCGCAGTGCCTCTGCAATCACCCAGATTCTACGGTCATCGACCACATGAAGCTGTGCCTCTAACTCTTCATCGGACAGTCCGGTAAAATCATAGGACATAAGGCTGTCCACATGCTGTTCCAGGGAACGGATGGCTTTCATCAGTGCGCCCTCGAAGTTATCACAGATACTCATAACCTCTCCGGTTGCTTTCATCTGTGTACTTAACGTTCTCTTTGCAGTAAGGAATTTATCAAACGGAAGTCTCGGTATCTTCACTACACAGTAGTCAAGCATTGGCTCGAAACTTGCATAGGTCTTCTGTGTGATGGCGTTCTTGATCTCATCAAGTGTGTAGCCTAATGCAATCTTTGCGGTAACCTTTGCGATCGGGTATCCGGTTGCCTTGGAGGCAAGAGCAGAAGAACGGGATACACGAGGGTTTACCTCGATGACACAGTACTCAAAAGAATCCGGATTCAATGCATACTGCACGTTACATCCACCGGTGATCTTTAACTCATTGATGATGTTTAATGCAGAACTACGAAGCATCTGGTACTCTTTATCCCCGAGTGTCTGGGAAGGTGCCACTACGATGGAATCTCCGGTATGCACACCAACCGGATCGATATTCTCCATGTTACATACGGTGATACAGTTTCCGTTCGCATCACGCATTACTTCGTACTCGACTTCCTTCCATCCTGCGATACAGCGCTCAACCAGTACCTCACCGACACGGCTTAAACGGAGTCCGTTGCTTAAGATATCGACCAGCTCCTGCTCATTGTGGGCGATACCGCCGCCACTTCCGCCGAGGGTGAATGCCGGACGGAGCACAACCGGGTATCCGATCGTATTAGTAAACTTGATACCGTCTTCTACGGTATTTACAACCTGGGAAGCTGCACAAGGCTCACCAATCTTTTCCATGGTATCCTTAAATGCCTGACGGTCCTCTGCCTTAAAGATGGTTTCTGCGGTCGTACCGATCAGTTTTACTCCGTGCTCTTCTAAGAATCCGGACTCTGCCAGTTCCATACCCAGATTTAATCCAGCCTGTCCACCGAGTGTCGGAAGGATGCTGTCCGGTTTTTCCTTTAAAATAATTTTTTCAAGAACCGGAAGTGTCAGAGGCTCAATGTATACCTGATCCGCAATCTGCTTGTCGGTCATGATGGTGGCAGGGTTGGAGTTTACCAGACACACCTCCACGCCTTCTTCCTTTAAGGAACGGCATGCCTGTGTTCCTGCGTAGTCAAACTCGGCTGCCTGTCCGATGACGATTGGTCCCGAACCGATTACTAATACTTTTTTGATATCTTTATTTCTTGGCATTACTGATTCCCTCCCATCATCTGAATAAAGCGGTCAAACAGGTACGAAGAGTCCTGTGGTCCCGGGCATGCTTCCGGATGGAACTGCACGGTGAAAATATTCTTTCCGACATACTCTAAGCCCTCGTTGGTTCCGTCATTGACATTGACGAATGCAGGCTTTGCAACCTTCGGATCAAGGGTATCGGTATCTACCACATAGCCATGGTTCTGGGAAGAAATGTAAACACGACCGGTTGACAAATCTTTCACCGGATGGTTTCCACCACGGTGTCCGTATTTCATCTTGTGTGTATCCGCTCCATTGGCCAGTGCCATGAGCTGATGACCGAGACAGATGGCAAAGATCGGTACGTCACTTGCATACAGTTTCTTTAATTCCTCGATGATCGCTGTGCACTCTTTCGGATCTCCTGGTCCGTTGCTGAGCATAATGCCATCCGGATTGGCTCCGAGAATTTCCTCCGCCGATGTGTGTGCCGGATAAATCGTCACCTCACAGCCACGGGCATTTAACGATTTTGCGATATTGTTCTTCGCACCGAAATCCATCAGTGCAACTTTCTTTCCGCTTCCCTTTAATACGTTCTTCTCGCTGCAGGTAACTTTATCCACAACATTTCCGGTTGTATATTCTTTCAGTTTTGGAAGAATTTCATCCAGATTATAATTTTCGTTTGTCGTGATCATTCCGTTCATGGTTCCCTTTTCACGGAGAATCTTGGTAAGCGCACGGGTATCAATTCCTGCAATTCCCGGAATGTCGTGCTTTGTCAGGAAATCCTGAATGCTTCCCTGACAGCGGAAATTGCTCGGCATACGTGAAAGCTCTCTTACAATATATCCGTCCGGCCACGGTCTGGCGGA
>OCSG01001405.1_pt1 | contig 15176 bp, 3 predicted proteins | sample 1538831 | NCBI WGS metagenome assembly OCSG01 (sample SAMN04571729, study PRJEB22368) | human gut metagenome | biome: human gut; material: stool | host: Homo sapiens | place: Luxembourg | collected 2012-09-20 | reverse complement strand
CTCAATATGGGTGTTCAGGATGAGATGTTTGAGTATGTGCTCTATCCTGAGAGCGAGTTTGTGGCACCTGAGGTAGTTATGGTTTATTCACCTGATGGATTTGCTGACATGTCACATAAGATGCATGACGTTGTGAGATACAATATCTGCCGCGGCGAGTACAAGACAAAGAGAAGACCTATTCTCATCAACAGTTGGGAGGCAGTATACTTCGACTTCAACGGTGATGATATAGTTAATATAGCAAAGCAGGCTTCAGAGCTCGGCGTTGAGATGCTGGTTCTGGATGACGGCTGGTTCGGTGTGAGAAATGATGACAAGTCAGGTCTCGGCGACTGGTTTGTAAATGAGGATAAGATGGGCGGCCCTATGGCTGATGTTGTCAAGAGGGTTAAGGATCTCGGCATGAAGTTCGGTATCTGGATCGAGCCTGAGATGGTATCTGAGAAGAGTAACCTGTTCAAGGAGCATCCGGATTATGCTTTTGTGATCCCTGGAAGAAAGCCTGTCATGGGAAGAAGCCAGCTCAATCTGGACTTCTCAAGAAAAGAGGTCGTAAACTGCATATTTGACCAGATGACAGCAGTGCTGGACAAGATAGATGTTGATTACATAAAGATGGATATGAACAGAAGTATACTGAACGTATACTCCATGACCGAAGGAATCCAGAACAATGGAACTATCCTCTACAAGTATGTACTCGGTGTATATGACTTCATGGAGAGACTTCAGGCAAGATATCCAAAGATGTTCATCGAGGGCTGCAGCGGTGGCGGTGGAAGATTTGACGCCGGAATGATGTATTACACACCTCAGATCTGGTGCAGTGATGACACAGATGCCATCTGCAGACTTGACATACAGTATGGAACTTCATTTGGCTATCCTATATCGGTGGTTGGTTCACACGTATCAGCGGTTCCAAATCATCAGACAGGCAGGACAACTCCATTCAATACAAGAGCCGTTGTTGCCATGGCAGGAAGCTTTGGCTACGAGCTTGATCTGAACAAGGTCAGCGATGAGGAGAAGGAAGAGGTAAAGGCTCAGGTAGAAAACTACAAGAAGTACTGGGATCTTCTTCATAATGGACTTTACTACAGACTGACGGATGCGGATAAGAGCAAAGGTGTAGCTGCATGGTCATTTGTCGCAAGGGACAAGTCAGAGACCCTTGTCAATATCGTGACGGTGGAGAGCTTCTGCAATGCCCCTGTACCTTTTGTCAGAGTAAAGGGACTTGATGTGGATGCCACATACGTTGACGAGGAGACCGGAGCAGAGTACAGCGGACAGGGACTTGACCAGATAGGACTTCCTGTACCACTCAAGTTCGGCGAGTACAATGCTTACCAGATCCATCTGGTTAGAAAGTAAAATTGCATAAGTGATATTGTGTTATTTATACATAATTATTAATTATATTGTATTAAATTACAGCTTCATGATAATATGAGGCTGTAATTTTTTGTGCTTATATATTCGGCATAAATGTGCTGAATATGTATGGGAGAAAAAGGGAGGTTACATATGAAATTGAAGGGGATAATGGCTGCGGCTGTAACTGTAGCCATGGTGTCGTCGTGCATTCATATACCGATGACGACTGCACAGGCACAGACTTTGCTGTCAAATATGACAGCGTATGCCGTACAGATGAATGAAGCTGAGATATCAGCAGCTACAGAGGATATTTCAGAGCTTGAGGGTGACTATGGGGTTGTGAACATAGTTAATGGCAAGGAGAGTAAAATATCATTTGTCACGGATGAGACAGGATATTATGAGATAATATTGCAGGGAAGCCAGTCACGGCTGATGCTTCAGGAGACCTTGTATAACAGTAAGAGTAAGCGCCTTGCTACAGGTAAAAAGGATGGCAGTGGATGCTGCAGGCTGGTATACAAGTGCACTGCGGGGGAGAAATACATTCTTGGGTCTAAGTATGCCCGTTCTTATACAGTTTCCGAAAGTGCAAATATAAGCGTGAGAAAGCTTCCGGATGTGGCGGCAATAAAAATGGTGCCGGATAATACAACGATACTGGAGGGAACACCAGACTCCATAACATCGGCGTACGCAACGGTAACCTATTCCGGTGGAAAGGTGCGCAGTTCAGGTATCAGCGGCTCAGACTGTAAGATAGATGGAGTTACATACAGTCTGTGGGTGAAGGATTCCAAGGGAAGTTATTATTATGAGGGCGATGAAGGGGATATGGTATCGTATGCGGATGCGGAAAAACTTCCGGCCGGTACGTATACTGTTCAGCTTACAGATAAAATGGATAGTGAGCCGAACCAGTCGACCAAGATATACGATTCGTACACTGCAAAGGTGCAGACTCCTGCTGAATATTTTGTAGGAAAAAGGAATATCAGTGAGACGGATACCTACGCATATGATACCAGGGTGGACGGTTACGAGTATTACAGATTTATACCATCTGCAACTGCTGACTTTGTGTTTGAAGTAGATAAATCATCAACTGCATTTATAGATGTATATGATTCGGACATGGCGGTGGTTGAGACCGATAATGACAGGTATTCATTTGTCAAGGGAAAGATCTATTATGTCAGACTTTCAGGAACAACGGATGATGACAATGAAACATTGAATGAGGTCAGGCTCAAGGCGAAGAAGTATGCGGCACCTTCAGGGGTGACATTGAAGCTGGCAAAGAGCGAATGGGCAGCAGGAACGCCGATAAGCTTCATGAATGGTGCGAGCAGTACAATAAAGTATAATGATAAGTCCACGGAAAGCATAGATCTGACCGGTGGAAGTGGATACAGTAATGGAAACAGATATACAGTATATTATTCGTCATCTGATGATAACTGGAAAGAGTACGAATATGAAAAAGGTGTAAATCTTTCAGAGGGCGAGTACAAAGTAGCTGTGGGATATGATGCGGCTGAGGAAGATCAGGAGCTGCTCGGCACGGCAGTGCTTAAGGTAGTGTCCATAGACAAGCTGAGCGCAGGACAGCTCTCCGAAGGTGACAACAATGTGAGTGTCGGAACGGATGAGTATGACAAGGCCTATTACAGTTTTGTCATGCCATTTGACGGAAGTGTGGTAATAGAAAGCGACAGTCCTTATTGTGTATATGAGTCCGGTGATGAGGGCCCGGTAGAGGTTACAGGAAAACTTACCGGAGGCAGCACTTATTACGTAGGCCTGTATAATGAGTTATCTACTTCCAAGACAAATGTGAGACTGAGCTTTATTCCGAAAGTGACAGATATGATTGCTGTTCCCGAGAACACGGATTTCATCAGAATGGGCAGCTACGATAAGGATATCAGCAGTTATGTAGATGGAACCAGAGTAAAGATCTCGTATGCTGACGGAAAAACAGAGGAGCTGGTGTTTGACGATTCGGACAGTGTGGAAACCTCCAGAGGAGACGAGGTACGTGCTGAGATAGTTACAGATACGGAAAATGAGTGCCCTGTCGGAGCGGCACAGATTAGGATATACACACTGTATAGTGAGGACTCTTATGCATATGACATAGAGATAAAGGATATAGAGGATGTTGCTGCCGGAAGTCTTGCGGAGGGATCTAACCAGGTAAGTCTGTCGGAGAATGGCAGTGCATATTATACGTTTATGCCTTCGACATCCGCTAGGTATACATTTGCCCCAGTGGGCGGTATGGAGATCTACAGCAAAATTGACGCTGATGATGAGACAATGTATGATCTGAAGAAACTTAGTGTATCGGATGGCGAGGCTGCACTTGAGAGCGGCAATACATACTATATCTGTCTCGATGGCGGAGTAGAGGACAAGTGGGGAGATACGCAGACCAGTTGGAGCATGAATGTGACAAGGGGAGAAACTTTGTCAAATTCAAAGATCAGTTCATGGAAGCTGAGAGATAACAGAACCTATGAATTCCTTCCAGATATGAAATTATCAGGTATCAAAAACCTTCTGGATAGAGAGACTCTCCAGTTTGTATATGATGATGGCAGTGTAAAAGAGGCCAGTGTCGGTGACAGCGAGGATAATGAGCTGATCACGAGTACATGGTACAGATATAACGAGAAAACTGGAAAGTATGTCGAGATCGCAGGCTTTGGCAGCAGGGTTGATACTGGCAGATACATGGTTGAACTTGCAATCGCTGGTGCGGATGGCATGGATACGGTTGAGATACCATTTGCAGTGAAGACTGCACAGAGCATGAGCCTTGGAACATGGAACAGCTCAAAGACGCTTGATATTTCAGGCGACAGATATGTGCATATATATAAGGTAAGTGCCCAGGCGGGTTCGTATGTGGTATCCGCAGATGAGAAGATCGATGGCATCAGGATTTTGGATGCAAATGGAATAGAGATAACGACTAACAACGTGGCTTATTCATCTGATGGATTTGGCAGTGCGGGATTTGACACAGCAGGCGGGGATCTGTATGTATGTGTGTATCCGGGAAAAAATGTAAATAAATGCGGCGTGACAATGAAGGAGATCGTCAAGGCTGTAAGCGTAAGCACAACCGTTTCTAAGACTGAATATCTGAGGGAATTTGATGAGCTTAAGGGTAGCATAAAAACCGTTGTCACATATTCTGATGGAAGCACCAGAACATTTGATGCGGATGACGATGATACAAGCTATACGATCACGAAAAACGGCAGGGTGAGCAGCTATTTAAGCATCGACACGATAACAGAACAGACCGGATCATATGAGATAATACCTTACATATGGGGAATGGCTGACGATTGTGAAGTTCAGGGAGCATCATTTGATGTCGTGGATCTGAATGTGGATGAGCTGGAGTACCTGATATCAGGTGAGCCTGCGGTGCTTTCAGGTGTTGAGAACACTGGGGATGTAAAGCTGTACAGATTTGATATTGCGTCAGATGGAGTGGTATCCCTTCAGAGACAGGGCTTTGAGCTTAAGGGTATATATACCATTGAGGATGATGGCAGCTTTTCAGATACATATAGCAGTGGAGATGCTTTCTCTCTGAAAAAGGGAAGCTATATTATAGCACTCTATGCGAGAGAGAAAGATGATCAGATAACATTTACATATCACGATTCGTATGTGACAGGTAATGGAAAAATAACACCGGGTCAGAAGACAACAGCGGATATAAGCTATGACGGAGAGGGCATCGAGTATGAATTTATCCCAACGGAGACCGGAGAGTACAGATTTACGGTGGACTGCGGAGATAATACAGTATACACCAGAATCTATGCTGATGGGGTTCTGGAAAAGACATACTCACGGAACGGCGGACAACTCATTATAGACAGGACATTTGAGGCGAACCGCAGTTATACATTCAGGATCAGCCTTGCGTCGCAGCAGACAGGAAGCGTGACGATCACTCCTGAGAAGGTGGAGGCAGAGGTAGAGAACGAGTACGATATCTCCGCTGTGAGCATATCAGGATGCAAGGTGAAGAAGACGGAGGACGGATACAGTGTAACCGGAGATATAAAGATAACATATGCAAATAATGAGAGCCAGAAGACACCATTTGTCAGCGGAAGATGGACTGATGCATATGGAAATATCATTCAGGGAATCATGTCTGTTGTGGAAAATGACACATACACAGATGTGACTCTGGATCTCAGATATAAGAATACGGGTTCATCAGAATGGGTGTATGCCGAGTCAAAGACCCAGAAGTTTGGGGATGGAGATGACGAGGGATGGATCATAACCAAGATTCCGACATGTACTGAGAACGGAGAGAAGACAAGGTATATTGAGGATGAGGATATATATGAGACCGAGGTGATCCCTGCTACAGGACACAGTTTCACAAAGTATGAGTCAGATGGAAATGCCACATGTTCGCAGAAGGGAACCAAGACGGCAAAATGTGACAATAACTGCGGAGAAAAGGATACTATCATAGACGATGAGACCACAGTTCCTCACGATTATCAGACGGTGTGGACGGTTAAGAAAAAGGCATCACAGACCAGTGACGGATATAAGGCGCATGTGTGCAAAAACTGCAAGTCAGCCAGCAAGGAAACTCAGAGTATATACAGGATAAAGAGTATCAGGCTTGCATACAGCGCTGTTGAGTATGATGGTACAGCTAAGAAGCCTGCGGTAGAGGTAAAAGACTCAAAGGGCAGAAAGGTTGCCGCAGGAAATTACAGCGTTTCATATTCAAATAACAAGAATATCGGCAAGGCCAAAGTTGTCATCAAATTCAAGGGTGACTATGAAGGGGAGAAGACACTCACATTTGACATCAAGATGGGTGTGAGAAAAGTTGAGTCCATTGACAACACAGCAAATGGAATAAAGTTGAGCTGGAAGAAGTATAAAGCGGCATCGGGATATGTTGTTTACAGAGGAGTAAATGGAAAAGCATATACGATAGCAGGTGTTGTTCAGAATCCGGATACAACATCGTTCGTGGACGTCACAGCTAAAAATGTGGGTGTAAAGTATACATATAAGATAAGAACTTATAAGACATTTGGCGATGTGACATACAATTCGGCATTTGGCGGCGAGAAGACAGGAAGTTATGTACCTGCCGTGAAGCTGAAGAAATTCACAAGTGCATCGGCCGGAACAGCCAAGGTTACATATAATAAGGTAGCCAAGGCCACCGGATATCAGATACAGTATGCAGACAATGCATCGTTTAAATCTGCAAAGACGGCCAATGTAAACGGAGGTTCAGTTACAAGTAAGACCATCAAACGACTTACTAAGGGCAAGAGATATTATGTCAGAGTACGAAGCTTTAAGAAGATTGATGGTAAGGTTTACTATTCCGCATGGAGTGGAAAGAAATCGGTTGTAATAAAGAAGAGATAATATCAAAAGAAATAGAAGAATCCGCCATGGATACAATTTGTATCCGTGGCGGATTGTTTTTTTATTCTGTGTGTTCATCATCATAACGCCTTTTATTACATAATAGCGAAAGAAAACAGGTAATAAAGTGTAAAATTTGAGGTAATGTGATGTTTTTAGTTGGACATGGCAGATATAAAATGCTACCATGATTCTATGGGAACATTATTGTTCCAGAGCAGCAAAAGGGATGAGCAGAATAAGGAGAGAAAGATGGACGAGAATAACGTAAATGGATTTAATGATATGGACGACGATGAGGACGAGGGAACTACTGTCCTCACGACTCCGGGAGTGAGCGCATTTTCTCCGGTGCAGAACAGTGCACAAGGGCAGCCGAACCCGGGTCAGCCACAGCAGAATCAGCAGCCGGGTGGATTTGGACAGCCGATGGGCGGACAGTATGGAGGATTTGGACAGCCACAGTATGGTCAGCCGCAGTACGGTCAGGGTCAGCAGTTTGGTGGAAATGTCCAGCCGACAGGTGGACAGTATGGAGGATTTGGGCAGCCACAGTATGGGCAGCCACAGTACAGCCAGCAGCCGGGCATGACTCCGGGTGTTATGGAGCCGGGTAAAAAGGTGAACAAGAAGCTTATAGCAATAATAGGAGGAATCGCAGCGGCAGTCCTGATCGCGATAATAGTCGTTGTTCTGATCCTGGCGGGTGGTTCCGGTGAGAGTGCCAAGAAGGTCGGAGACAAGCTGGTGACAGCCTATGAAAAAGGCGATGCCGATGCCATGGTTGATCTGATGGACAAGGAATATTACAAGCTGTATAACAGAATAAGAAGCTATACAGGCAGTGATGACTATGTCAAGGATACATTCAACGAGCAGGTCAGCGACATGGTAGATGAGGTAGGCAAGGTCAAGAGTATCAAGGTCGAGGACCGATCAGAGAAGGAATATGACGAGGATAAGCTTAAGGATGTAAATGATACATTTGACATGCTGGATGTCGACATGACGGTTGACAAGTGCTACGAGGTGGACCTTGATGTCAAGATAAAAGGATCTACTGACGAATCAGATGGCGAGATCATATACACAGTTATAAAGACTGGCGGTAAGTGGTATCTTGTAGACTATGATCTCTACGTATATTAGAAAATAAATCTCATGGATTGAGGATTGATTTCTCAGTTCATGAGATTTTTGTATATATTAGATACATACGAACGTGTTTTGTAGTAAATATGTATAAAAAACAAATTGTATTTGTATATGCATGGTGATAATATAAAAAACGTAAGAAATCGTTATATGTATCTTAATAATGAGAAAGGGAGTACAAAAGATGAGAAAGATCAAGAGCTTTATGGCTATGCTCATGGCACTTGTGATTGCAGTGACCAGCATCAACATACCGGCGGTTACGGCATTTGCACAGTATGATGACGTAACGGCCGAGGTCGCGGAGGCGACAGCGAGTGATGCGGAGAAGGTCAGTGAGGGTACAACGGATGTAGTAATCTCCACAGAAGGTGAAGAGAAAATTCTGAGGTTCACTCCAAAAGAGAGCGGTTCATATGAGTTTTACAGTATCTGTAATTCTGACACATATGGCACACTTTACGACGCAGATGGAGAAGTTATTGAAGAAGATGATGATTCCGGAAGTGGTGGCAATTTCAAGATAACATATAATCTGATTGCCGGAACAACATATCTGGTCGGTGTAAGGTATTTGGGAGATGATACAGGTACGATTAAGCTATATATTGGCAAGGTGAAAGCCCCAGATGATATACGGTTTAAGCAGACCAGAACGAATTTTCTGACACATATTGACTATAATTACATTAGTAATGGTAACATTGAGATTGAATATGCTGATGGAAGAGATACTTCTAATACAAGTATAGCAGTCAGCGGTGATATGATAATTATAAATGGCGTATTTACTTATGGATTATGTGTAAGGGATTCAAGGGGAAATTATACATATGGAGATGGAGAAGACACAATTCCTTATTCTGATGCTCTTGCAATGGGAACATTCCTGCAGGAAGGAACATATACATTTGAAATAGTAGATAAGAGCAGTGCTGGTGCTCCAACGAGTGATGCACATATATATGATACATGCCAGATCCATGTATTGAGCGCAGACGATTATTTTGCTGGTAAAACCGAGATAAGCGAGAGTGAGGAACGCGAGTTTACTTTCCATAGTAAATACTATGAATATTATAAGTTTACTCCTTCAGAAACTGCCGAGTATTTGTTTATGTCTGACGATAGTTCCTATATGGAAGTATATGACGATTCTTACGATCATATTGAAACAAATAATAATGGCTCATATTCATTCACAAAGGGCACAGACTATTACGTTGGTGCTGAAGTCAGTGGTTCTGATAAAACAGTGAAGATGAAGGCGGTTAGGTATTCGGAACCAACACGTGTAGATGTGAATGTGGATTCCGATTATATGGTATTGGGGGACTGGGATTCAGATTTTTATCTTTTAAGTGGCGTATCAGCTAAAATTACTTATGCGGATGGAACGTCAGAGATAATAAAGAATATCAACAATGATCGTTTTGTGGATAGCAAGGGGCTGACTTATTATAACTATTTTACAAAGTCATCAGATGAATGGAATTCTGAAAAATATGATAACTATGAGCAGTATAGCGCAGGATCGTATGTGTATTCTGTAGGATTTGGCGAATACGATAGTAAGCAGTTGTTCTCAAAAAATATTACATTGAAGAGACCTGATGAGTATGAGTGGCCTGAGCTTAAAGAGGGATCAAATACAATCGTAAGCGGAGCAGATTTAGTGCATAGTAACTTATATTATTTTGTAATGCCTTTTGATGGCAGTTTGTCTATCAGTGAAAGTTCCAGGTACAGAATATATGAGGCAGGCAAAGATGGATATATTGATGAACACTACTCTTGTTATAGCGATAGTTCGTTCAATTTGAAAAAAGGGAAAAAATATTTTGTTGCATTCTATGGAGGTCTGCTGGATGATGACGATTCACCGATAGATGTCAACAGCTGGCAGGCGGATGTAAAGTTTCTTCCAGCAGCATCAAAGATAACTGCAACAGCTGGCAAAAAGGAGTTTATAAAGGGGGTAGACTACTGCTATATCAAAGATACAATTCTAAGTATTGTCTACAGCGATGGAAGTGAAGAGGATGTTCTGTGTGATGGGGACAGATACATGGAGACAAAATATGGCCAGGAGCTAAGCTTTAGGTACAAACAAAATGGTAAGACATATACGAATGAGGATGCAGCGGCTGATGGAAAGTTTACTGTATATATTACCGGGGCTGGTTTTGATGCAACTGATTTGTATGATATTCAGGTATATTACCTTAAAGCTCTTACAAAAGGTAATCTGAAGCTTGGAGCAAACAGCATAACACAGATAACGGGAAGCACAATGCCTACATTTTTCAAGTTTGTTCCATCAATCAGTGGAGTGTATTCATTTGGTGCATGTGAGACAGACGTTATATACCATGAGTACTTTGATTGGATGACAGATGCGGAAGATGAGCAGTATCATGTAGATGAAATATCTACATATGGGAATGTATATAACAGGAAAGCCACGCTGAAAGCTGGTGAAGATTACTATATTGAAGTCAGCCAGGGCGCAAAAGACAGATGGGGAGACGTACAATACAGCTGGAACATGAATATTTCAAAGGTAGAAGACGAAATAGGAGTTAAAAGCTGGAAGATTGAGAATAAGCCAATGAATATGAAATTCCCATCTGGCATACATGCGGATGATCTTGGCAGAATGTTTGGGGACATACAGTTAGATATAACATATTCAGATGACAGCAGTGACAACATTATTTGGAATGGCGGACATGTTGAAGATAGTAAGGGAAATGAAATATCAGCCAGCGTCTACAAGAAGGATTCTGAAAATAATTATGAATATTATGCAGATACCGCATATCCAGATAGTCTGGAAAATGGAAGTTATTTATTGCGTTTCCGTTTTTCAAATAATAGTTTAGATGTAGATTATATTGATATACCTTTTGAGGTAAGTGATCTGACAAATTTAGTTGACGGAACATGGAACGTGACAGAGCCAATTAAAGTGTCTAATAAGAAGGCATTATACATATATAAATTAGATACTAATAATGTCGATGCACTTACATTTGAGTCGAATGTTTCTGGTGTAAGTTTGACACTTGTTGATGGCAAGGGAAATCCACTTCCGCTGATTGCTGACTATGATGACACATATATATATGGCAATAGTTGGAGTACAGATAAGCTGACAGGCGATGCATATCTGTATATCTGCCCGTCATCAGATCATGCAGCGACAAAAATTACTGCTCATGAGTCCCCAGAGGCAACCAGTATCTCTGTAAGTACAGAGAAGAAGAATTACTATATTGGTTATGGAGAAATTACAAACAATGATCAATTAGAAGAAAGAGAAGTAAAAGTAAGTATTACATATTCAGATGGAAAAATTAGAGATTTTTCTGGAAATAATGATAATGTTAAACTGAATATGACTTATATTCATAACTCTGGATCGGTTGATTTGGATGAATTTATTGATGAGGGCACATATTCTATAGGTGCAACTACACTCAATATGAGTAAAAATACCAGGACAACGGTAACTGTAAAGAAGTTTGATGTTCAGACACTTCAGGCAGTTGAAAGTGGAAAGACATATAAACTGGAGAACAAGCAGGATAATGACTGCTATATGTACTATAGATTTGATGCAACAGAGACAGGAACATTGTCAGTAGACAGTGGTATATCAATAAATATGATAGGAATGTACAATGTTGATGGAGATTACCTGTCATCTTCTGATGACTTCAGATACAAGGTTCTGAGGGGAAATACATATGTTATAAAGATAGAGCTTTCTGCAGACAGTTCACAGGATTTTAAGCTTACCTACACAGATTATGAGCATGAAAGAGGTGGAAGCCTTACACTTGGTGAAGCAAAAGCAATAAAGATAACTGTTGGTGGCAAAAAAACTGATTATACTTTCTGTCCGACAACTTCAGGATCATATATTCTGAGTTTGTCAAAAGGGGAATATAGAAATATAGAACTATATCAGGGAGATAAATATATCTCCGGATCAACATATGATTATTATAACGATGTATGTAAACTCCCGGCATATTTGTCTAAGGGAATTACTTACACATATGTGATCCCAACTAATGGAAGCGAAGATGATACAATTGCAGTAAAGCTTGAGAAGGGTGGAGAGAATCCTACAATAGCGGCTGCAGAGGTAGTTAAGGATTCTTGCGAGTATATAGACAATGCACATATAACTGGAATGGTTGAACTTACTTATTCTGATGGATCAAAAAATGATTTGAATTTCAGTTACTGGATCAATGAAAAGTGTATATGCACAGACAAATACGATAATAGTGTACAGATAGTGTTTACACTGTTGGATTCTGAAAAAAATCCAGAAGTAATGGCTGAAGTCAGATATAAATCATATGATTCAAATGAGTGGAAATATGTAAAACAGAAAACATTCAATATCAGAGGTAACTATTCAGATGACTGGGAGAATGCAAATTGGATAAAAACACTCAATCTGAATGAGGATTACAAAGGAAATTTTGATGCTCAGGATAGTGTATATTTCAAATTCAAGGCAGATGCCAGCGGAAAATATATTGTCAAGTTTACCGGTGCAAATATTACTGTAAAGGATCTTGACACAGACAGTGTTATAGGATATGAGGGAAACTATATTTACAACCTTAGAGCAGATCATACATATGGAATCAATGTGCGAAAATATGATGGCGCTGATGGTGGATATACAGTTTGCGTAAGTAGTGCAAAAGAGATAGAAGATGTAACGATATTAAGATATGTAGGAAGTATATATTATATAGGTTACAATAACTACACATATAGAAATGCAAAGGTCAAGGTCTTATATGCTGATGGTACTTCAGAGACAGTAAACGGTGGCGAGACGACCAAGGATGGACAGTATGTAAATTGTGAATGGAGGGAAGTCAACTCCCAGAGTGCTGCGCTTACAGTTTCTATTGGCGGCATGTCAGATAGATATATCGTAGCATATTCATCACTTGATACGGCACCTGAGTTGATATTTACAGGTAATATTGCTGAAATATCCAAAGATTTTGCAGATGATAGTTATGAAAGAGCTGTGTATAAAGTTACTGTACCGCAGACAGGAGAGTATGCATCGTCACGTACAGGATATACTTCAAATACTCTTTATAATGCAGATGGAACTGAGGTATCAAGAAATGAAAATAGTAGATATTCTCTAAAAAAAGGAGAAGTATATTACTTATGTGTTTCATTCTACAAAGATGAGACAGTCAAATTTGGCGTTGCCTATGACGGAACATGGGAGACAATAAGGGAAGCAACTTGTATTGAAACTGGAATAATGAGAAGAAAGAATCTTATTACCGGTGAATACGAGGAGAAGAGTATTCCAAAGATTGATCATAAATATACAAAATGGGTTGTGACAGTTCCAGCCACCACAAAGGCAGCAGGCAAGAAAGAACTTGTCTGTGAGATGTGCAAATTGGAGTATGGTAAAACACAGACCATAGCTAAGCTTAAGACAGTTACATTGAATACCAAATCATTCGACTACGATGGAAAGGAAAAGAAGCCATCAGTCACCGTGAAGGATGATAAGGGAAAGACAGTAAACAATAGCAATTATACAGTGACCTACAAGAACAACAAGGCGGTAGGCAAGGCAAATGTTACTGTTACATTCAAGGGTGATTACAGCGGCAAGGTCGATCTGACATTTACGATCCGTCCGGCTGCCACAATCATCAAGACTGTACAGAACGCTGCAAATGGAGTTAAGCTCACATGGACTAAGTCAAATGGAGCTGGTGGATATATCGTATACAGAAAGGCTGGAAAGGGAAAGTACAGCAAGCTGGCCAATATAAACAAAAACACAATACTGAGCTATACAGATAAGTCAGCTAAAAATGGAACGGTATACACATATAAGATTGTTGCGTGCAAGACGGCAGGCAAGACAAGTTACAATGCGGCTGACAGCAATCAGAAAACCATTATGAGAATCACTTCGTCAAAGGTTACCAAGACCACGAACAAGGCAGGAAAGAAGATGACTGTTAAGTGGTCGGTAAATTCCAAGGTAGGAGGATATCAGATACAGTATTCTGTAAAGAGCAATTTTGCCAAGGCAAAGACTGTAAAAGTGACCGGAGCTAAAAAGTCAAATGTCACAATAGCAAAATTGGCTAAGAAGAAATATTATGTGAGAGTCAGAAGCTTCAAGAAGGTAGGAAAAACAACTTACTATTCTGCATGGAGCACAACAAAGAATGTGGTTATAAAGAAGTAGAATAGTAAATTATTTGCGCATATTGCGATTGACAAACCACAAATACTTGCTATACTAATGAATGGATAGGTTCAGAAATGGCTTATACAGGCGGTTTTCTGGATCATATAAGTTAAAAACGATGACAGAGACAGTACGGAGTCTGCGAGATCAGCAGCGAGCCGGGGGCGGTGCGAGCCCGGTGACAGTAGAGACTTTCGGAATATCACTCTGGAGTTGCAGACCAAAAGAGATTTGCTCAAGTAGGCTCTGACGTATTTCCTGCGTTAAGGGGAGCGCATATGTTAGTATGTAAGTAATAGGTGGTATAACGAACTCAAAGCCCTTCGTCCTGATTACGACGAAGGGCTTTTTTATATATATCACAGAAAGGAAAGACGACATGTACGACAAGGTTTCGACTAAACTGGAATTCGTAAACAGAGAGCAGAAGGTATTGGACTTCTGGAAAGAAAATCAGGTATTTGAGAAGAGTGTTGAAGAGACAAAGGATCTGCCAACATACACATTCTATGATGGCCCTCCAACAGCAAATGGTAAGCCACATATCGGACACGTTCTCACACGTGTAATCAAGGATATGATCCCTAGATATCAGACAATGAAGGGACATAACGTAGTCAGAAAGGCCGGATGGGATACACACGGTCTGCCTGTTGAGCTCGAGGTTGAGAAGCTCTTGGGAATCGACGGCAAGGAGCAGATAGAGGAGTACGGACTGGAGCCATTTATCCAGAAATGTAAGGAGTCTGTATGGAAATATAAAGGCATGTGGGAAGAGTTCTCAGGCAAGGTAGGTTTCTGGGCTGATATGGACAACCCATATGTAACATACCATGATGACTTCATCGAGTCAGAGTGGTGGGCGCTGAAGAAGATCTGGGATCAGGGACTTCTGTACAAGGGCTTCAAGATC
>OCSG01001395.1_pt1 | contig 15237 bp, 12 predicted proteins | sample 1538831 | NCBI WGS metagenome assembly OCSG01 (sample SAMN04571729, study PRJEB22368) | human gut metagenome | biome: human gut; material: stool | host: Homo sapiens | place: Luxembourg | collected 2012-09-20 | reverse complement strand
GTGAGATAACGAATGCCAGAACAGCTGCGACCTGAGCCCTCGATCTCGGCGAAGCCGCCACCTTCATTCCTCATTCCTCATTTCCCTTGAACCCTGAACCCTGAACCCCCTCGGAGCATTCTATGTCTAAGAAAAACATTCCCGTCAAACCAAACGAAACATACACCCTCACCATCCGCGACCTTGGCATCCACGGCGAAGGCATCGGAGCTGTCGATGACTTCACCGTCTTCGTCCCCGGCGCTCTCCCCGGCGAGACCATACAGGCCATGATCGTGACCGCGAAGAAATCCTACGCCACAGGGCGGCTCATCTCCATCGAGACCCCCTCCGCGCATCGCACCACGCCCGCCTGCCCGGTCTGCCACACCTGCGGCGGCTGTCAGATCTCCCACCTCACCTATGAAGGCCAGCTTGCCGTGAAAGAGCGGCGCGTGAAAGACGTGATGGTGCGCATCGGCGGCTGCGAAGAAAGCCTTGTCCGCCCCATCACCGGCGCCTCCCGCCCATGGAACTACCGCAATAAAATGGCCGTCCCTGTCAGTCAGGTGACGAGCGGCCCCGTCCTGGGCTACTACCGGCAGGGCAGCCATCAGGTCATCCCGATCGCGAGCTGCGCCATACAGGAAGAAGAAAACAACCGTCTGCTGCGCTTTGCACAAGGCTTCATGACACGCCATCAGCTCACCGGCTACAACGAAAAAACAGGCCGCGGCAGCGTCCGCCACATCATGGGACGCGTCGGCGATCACGGCGAAGTCATGGCCGTCATCGTGACTGCTTCGGAAAAGCTCCCGCTCGCCGACCTCTGGGTCTCCGAAATGAGAAAACTCCTCCCCGAAGTCGTCTCCATCTATCACAATGTCCAAAGCCACAAAGGCAATGCCATCCTCGGAAAAGAGATCCATCACCTCTGGGGCAAAAAGACCCTGACCTCTTCCCTTTGCGGCCTCGCCTTCGAAGTCTCCCCCTTCTCCTTCTTTCAGGTACACAAACCGCAGGCCGAGCTCCTCTATGAAAAAGCCCTCGCCTATGCCGACCTCCACGGCGGAGAGACCGTGATCGACGCCTACTGCGGGACAGGCACCATCTCCCTCTGCCTCGCCCAAAAAGCCGGACGTGTCATCGGCATCGAGATCGTGAAAGAAGCCATCGAAGACGCGAAGAAAAACGCCGCCTTCAACCACATAGAAAACGCCGAATTCTACGCCGCTGATGCCGGAGAATTCATGCCAAAGCTCTACCAAGAAGGCCTTCGCCCCGACGTCATCGTCATGGACCCCGTACGCGCCGGCTGCAGCGAGACCGTCCTATCCGCTGCGGCCGGCATGCAGCCCTCACGCATCGTCTACGTCTCCTGCAACGTGGCGACCTTCGCCCGCGATGCGAAGATCCTCGCCGGACTTGGCTACACCGTGAAGGAAGTCACCCCTGTCGACATGTTCCCGCAGACCATGCACGTGGAGACCGTGGCTCTGCTGACAAGAAAAGAAAAATAAGTACCGAAAGTCGGTGTATGTCCGGGCTTTTTATGAGGTAATCATCATCAGAGAAGCCTTATGAAAAGCCCGGTTTTCTGATAGGGAAACATATCTGCTTTTTAGATCGACTGAGAAAAACGGAATCGCCCCCAAATGGCGGCAGCGTTTAAACGGTGGTTCGGATGTCGTGGGATGTGACACTCGATGCCAAGGAGACAGCTCCTTATCCGGCTTATCAGATGAAAGATGATTTTTTATAGAAGCGAAATATCACGGGAAAGCAAATAAGACAGCAGAAGCCCTGCTTACTATTTGTGAATCCCTTGATTGCAATATACAGGATTGTATAACGAGAATTCTGATAAAATATGATAAAACAGTAAAACAGAAAGGGTAAGAATAAAATGGCAGATAAAAATACAGCCGATATCGGTTTTGAAAAACAAATATGGGATGCAGCCTGCGTACTTCGTGGCAATATGGATGCATCCGAATATAAGAACGTTGTTCTGGGATTGATTTTTTTGAAGTATATCTCAGATAGATTTGATGATAAGCATCAGGAACTTGTTGAAGAAGGCGATGGATTCGCGGAGGATATCGACGAATATACTTCTGAGGGTATCTTCTTTGTGCCAGCTGGTGCACGTTGGAGTGAAATTGCAGCAAAAGCACATACTCCGGAAATCGGAACGGTGATCGATGATGCCATGCGTGCCATCGAAAAAGAAAATAAGCGTTTGAAGGATATTTTGCCTAAGAACTTTGCACGTCCGGAGCTGGACAAGCGTAGGCTAGGTGATGTGGTGGATTTATTCACCAACATCCAGATGATCGAACATGGCAGTGAGAAAGATATTCTGGGCCGTACCTATGAATATTGTCTTTCTATGTTTGCAGAACAGGAAGGAAAGCGTGGTGGTGAATTTTTTACGCCATCTTGTGTAGTACGCACCTTGGTAGAGGTATTAAAGCCGTTTAGGGGCAGAGTATACGATCCTTGCTGCGGTTCAGGCGGTATGTTCGTTCAGTCTGCGAAGTTTGTTGAGAATCACAGTGGTAATATCAACAATATTTCTATCTATGGTCAGGACTCAAACCCTACTACATGGAAGATGGCGCAGATGAATCTTGCAATCCGTGGAATTGAGCCTGATCTTGGAACCTATGCGGCAGATACATTCCTTGATGATCGTCATCCAACGTTGAGAGCAGATTATATTATGGCGAATCCACCGTTTAACCTGTCCGATTGGGGATTGGATACACTAAAAGAAGATCAGCGATGGAAATACGGAACACCACCAGCAGGAAATGCCAACTTTGCATGGCTTCAGCATATGATTTTTCATCTTGCACCAGCAGGCCGTATTGGTATGGTATTAGCAAATGGTTCCCTTTCTTCTCAATCAGGCGGAGAGGGGGAAATTCGTAAGAATATTATCAATGCAGATTTAGTTGAGTGCATTGTTGCAATGCCTACTCAGCTTTTCTATACAACGCAGATTCCAGTATCACTTTGGTTTATCAATAAGCAGAAAAAACAGCCGGGAAAGACTTTATTCATTGATGCTCGAAAGATGGGAACCATGGTGAGCCGAAAGCTTCGTGAGCTGACGGATGAAGACATCCATAAGATTTCTGACACCTATGAAGCATTTGTGGATGGAAAATTAGAAGATGTCAAAGGTTTCTGTGCTGCTGTGGACAGGGCAGAAATCGAAAAGCAGGATTATATTCTTACTCCAGGTCGTTATGTGGGCATTGAAGAACAGGAAGATGATGGCGAACCGTTTGATGATAAGATGAAGCGCCTGACCTCAGAGCTTTCGGAAATGTTTGCCAAGTCGCATGAGCTGGAGGACGAAATCAGAAAGAAGCTGGGGGCGATCGGATATGAAATTTGACACGATAAAATTATCTGAACTTGCAGCAATTCAGACAGGCCCATTCGGAAGCCAACTTCACAAAGAGGATTATGTGGTTCATGGAACGCCTATCGTTACAGTAGAGCATCTCGGAGACAGAAAATTTACTGAACAAAACCTTCCTTGTGTTTCAGACAAGGATAAAGAAAGGCTAAAAAAGTACATACTGAAAACAGGAGATATTGTTTTCAGCCGAGTAGGTTCAGTTGATCGTTGCTCATATGTCAGTGCAGAATATGAAGGATGGCTGTTTTCGGGACGATGCCTCAGAGTACGACCTTGTGAAAAGTTGAATCCAGAATATTTGTATTATTTCTTTTCATTAGAAGAAACAAAGCAGTTTGTTCGTAATATTGCTACCGGTGCAACGATGCCATCTATTAATACGAAGTTTATGGGAGAGATTCCAATAAGAGTCCCATCTCTGGAGACACAGAATAAGATCGCCAGTATTCTATGGATGATAGACGATAAAATTGAGTTAAATGAAAAGATAAACAAGAATTTAGCGGCTTAGAGGTCGATATTGGAGACATCAAGTTCGCCAGACATCAACCTCGGTAACAAGGCATCTCTCATTTCAGCAAGTGAGTCGTTTTCAAGTTGTTTGTTTAGAACCTGCTCGAACATCGGACCAGCAATGGAGTGGAAACGAGAAATCTCATCATCTGCAGGGATAACAAACGGCATAGCTTTGATGATTTTTGAATTAACTGCAGTGGCTATCGATGATGTACTACCCATAGTTTGGTAGTTGAAGTCCCTCAAATAGCAGTACAGATATTCATTGATAAAAGGTTTATCCGTTTTGAAATGAGCAATTGCTTCGTTGGTAGTCATTTTACCGTGAGTGATTGCAATCCGACCTACCGTAAGCTTGAAGCTCAAGAGGACAGTATTGCTTGGAATTACTTTTATGTTGAATTTATCAACAGCCTCTTGCGTGATTTGCTCAGAACTCCGGCTGATATATGTACCACAGTTTCCCATATCTGAGATGGACACCCACGTTATATCAGATGGATCTGTTGTAAACCATTGATGCTCTTTGCGCGGAGGGGTTTTGCCGATAGCAATATCAAAGTATTCCTCTGCCCGACATATGCGGCGCTTATTATTCTGAGTATTGACAAACATCTCACGGTAGAGCGCCTGTGCCTGCTGAAGTAAATTCTTGTTTAACCTACATACTCCCACCAACGGCGGGAGATAAAGCCAACGGAACTGCCGTTGAGTCGTTCTCTGGAAAATAAATCTGAAGGAGAATGACCTATGAAACAACAAATTATTTCAGAAGTGATGCAGCAAATGCTGCCACACCTCGACAATGCCCAAATGCGGCAGCTGCAAAAGGTGCTTGAAAAGGCACTGTTTGGCTGTGAGATCACAGCACAGATAGGAAAAAAGGATACAGACGACAATCCAAAGCTGATAGATGCTTTTGTTTCAGCAAAGCGGATTGAAGGCTGTTCAAAAAAAACGCTGAAATATTATCGCACAACGATTGAGACGATGGTCGCTTCGATAAACAAAGACATCCGCCACATTCAGACGGAAAACCTCCGTTCCTATTTGACAGATTATCAGAGCAGGAATCAGTCTAGTCGTGTGACGATTGACAATATCCGCAGGATTTTATCCAGTTTTTTCTCTTGGTTGGAGGACGAAGATTACATTCTAAAAAGTCCTGTTCGCCGCATCCACAAGGTGAAAACGGCGACCAATATCAAGGAAACTTATACAGATGAAGATTTGGAGAAAATACGTGATAGCTGCACAGAGCTTCGTGATTTAGCGATAATTGATATGCTTGCTTCTACCGGAATGCGTATCGGTGAAATGGTTTTGCTGAACAAAGCAGACATCAACTTTAACGAGCGTGAATGTGTAGTATTCGGTAAAGGTGACAAGGAACGCATTGTTTATTTTGATGCTCGGACAAAGATTCATTTGCAAAACTACATTGACAGCAGAACGGATGATAATCCGGCATTGTTCGTCACTCTGCGTTCTCCGCATGAGAGAATCAAAATCGGTGGCATCGAATCTCGCCTGCGTGAAATGGGTAAGAAGTTAGCTATACAAAAAGTTCATCCGCATAAGTTCCGAAGAACACTTGCAACGATGGCGATTGATAAGGGAATGCCTATAGAACAGTTACAGCAGCTCTTAGGGCATAAACGAATAGATACAACCTTGCAGTACGCAATGGTCAAGCAGAGCAATGTAAAGTTGGCTCATAGGAAATATATTGGATAGGAAGTGATGTTATGGCAGAATGGATCACCACTAACTTAGAAGAATGTACTGATGTTTTAGGTGATGGACTACATGGAACACCTAAATATACAGAAAGAGGAGAATATGCATTTATTAATGGAAATAATCTTGTAGATGGTGAAATACTGATTAAAAAGGAAACAAAAAGAGTTGATTATAGTCAATATGAAAAGTATAAAAAACCATTAACAGATAGAACAATTCTTGTTTCTATAAACGGTACATTGGGAAATGTTGGCATATATGACTCAGAAAAAATAATTCTTGGGAAAAGTGCATGCTTTTTTAATGTAAAAGAATCTGTGGATAAGGATTTTATATATTATATTGTGTCATCACCAGCATTTAAGCAGTATCTTGAGAGCAATGCAACTGGAACAACGATAAAAAATATTTCGTTAAAGCAAATGAGAAAATATACTTTTTCTCTACCACAAATTAGTGAACAAAAGAGAATATCTTCTGTTTTGAGAAGAATTGATGAAAAGATTAAAAATAATAGAGCAATAAACAAGAATTTAGAGCAGCAAGCTCAGGCGTATTTCGATGAACTTTTCGTTGTCAATGCTGATCCAAATTGGTCGGAATGTACTTTATCCGATATCGGCTCTGTTGTTGCAGGTGGTACGCCTTCAAAATCGAAGCCGGAGTATTATGCAGACCAAGGCATTGCATGGATAACGCCTAAGGATCTATCGGTTAATAAGTCAAAATTCATCTCTCATGGAGAGAATGATATCTCTGAGTTGGGATTTTCCAAGAGTAGTGCCGCAAAGATGCCTGCTGGAACCATACTTTTCAGTTCAAGGGCTCCAATAGGGTATATTGCTATAGCTCAAAACGAGGTCACTACTAATCAGGGATTTAAATCTGTTATTCCGAATGAGAATATCGGTACAGCATATCTGTATTTCTTGCTGAAGAATCTTCTTCCTACAATTGAAGGTATGGCTTCTGGGTCAACTTTCAAGGAAATGTCTGGATCAGCGATGAAATCTGTACCTACTGTTATGCCTGATGCTAATACCATTCAGCTTTTTAGTAGTTTTTGCGAACCTGTATTCAAGGAACAAGAGATTCTTGAAGCAGAGAATCAACGTCTTTCTGCACTTAGGAATTCATTACTTCCAAAACTGATGTCCGGGGAACTTGATGTGTCCGACATTGACCTTTAAGCCGCTAAATTCTTGTTTACCATAGAAACATAACGAAAATTACAGGAGGTTGAATATGCCGAATTTATTTACAGAAGATACATACGAACAAGCAATCATTGAATTGTTTGAAAACATGGGCTATGACCACCTCTACGCTCCGGATTTTGATAGAGATTATACCAGTCCGCTTCTGGACTCTATTCTGAGGGATAGCTTGGTGCATATCAACCGTGGTCTGCCTGTAGAAGCTATAGATGAGGCACTAGCCAAATTGAAGAATTTTGATACCGGAAGCCTGCTGCAGAAGAATATCATTTTCATGGATTATCTGCAAAATGGTATCACGGTTAAGTTCTTTGTGAATGGCAAGGAGCAATCATCTATTGTACGTTTGATTGATTACGCCAACGTAAAGAACAACTCTTTCTATGTGGTAAATCAGTTTACGTTTTTAGAAAACGGAAATAACCGTCGCCCGGACATTATTCTATTTATTAATGGATTGCCGCTTGTTTTGATGGAATTGAAGAGTCCGGCTAAGGACGAGGTAGGCGCTGAGAATGCCTATCATCAGATTCGCAATTATATGCAGGATATTCCATCTATCTTTTATTACAATGCAATCTGTGTAATTAGCGACTTATCCACGAATAAGGCTGGGACTATCACCTCAGGATTAGATCGTTTTATGGAATGGAAAACCAAAGACGGTAATTATGAAGATACTGCGTATGCTTCCTTTGAAACCTTTTTTGAAGGGATGTTCCAAAGGGAACGTCTACTTGATATTTTGAAAAATTTTATTCTTTTCTCAGGCGTCAGCAATAGTCGATTCAAAGTGTTAGCCGGATACCATCAGTATTTTGCAGTACGCAAAGCAATAGAGAGGGCAAAGGTAGCAACGAAGACCGATGGTAAAGGCGGCGTGTTCTGGCATACACAAGGCTCTGGTAAGTCATTGTCGATGGTATTCTATGCACATTTATTGCAAGATGCATTAGATAGTCCAACTATCGTAGTTATGACAGACCGTATTGATCTGGATGATCAGCTTTATGCACAGTTCTCACAATGCACAGATTTCTTGCGTCAGACACCGGTACAGGCAGAGAGCAAGGAACATTTGAAGTCACTTCTTGATGGCAGAAGTGCAAATGGAATTATATTTACTACGATGTTCAAGTTTGAACGTGGAGAGAAAGCTTTGTCTGAACGCAGAAACATTGTTGTCATGGCAGACGAAGCACATCGTGGGCAGTATGGTTTTGATGAAAGAATCGTTATGTCAGAGAATGAAAACGGTGAAAAGGAAGCGCATACTGTAATTGGTCATGCTCGTATTATCCATGACGCATTGCCGAATGCTACATTTATCGGATTTACCGGTACACCGATTTCAGCAAAAGACAGAAATACTCGTGAAGTTTTTGGTGATTATATCGATGTTTATGATATGACACAGGCGGTGGAAGACGGTGCTACTCGCCCGGTTTATTATGAAAGCCGAGTTGTTCATTTGAAGCTGGATGAGAACACATTAGCATTGATTGATTCCACTTACGATGTCTTAGAGCAGCAGTCCGACGCACAAACAATCGAGAAGAGCAAAAAAATGCTTGGTCAGATGGAAAGCGTGCTGGGAGCTGATTCTACGATAGAATCTCTCTGTGATGATATTGTTGAACATTACGAAAAATATAGAGCAAATCTTCTGACGGGTAAAGCTATGATTGTGGCGTATTCTCGTCCGATTGCAATGAAAATCTACCGCCGTATCTTGAAAATTAGACCCACATGGACGGATAAAGTCGGTGTGGTTATGACTGGCGGCAATAATGACCCGGAAGATTGGAAAGAGATCATCGGAACTAAATCGCACAAAGAGGAGCTCGCAAGAAAGTTTAAAGATAACAATGACCCGATGAAGATTGCCATTGTAGTGGATATGTGGCTCACTGGTTTTGATGTACCTTCTTTGGCTACCATGTATGTGTATAAGCCGATGCATGGTTATAACTTGATGCAGGCTATTGCTCGTGTTAACCGTGTATTCAAGGATAAAGAAGGCGGATTGATCGTAGACTATGTTGGAATTGCATCAGCTTTAAAGGCTGCCATGAAGGAATATACGAAACGCGATCAGGCTAAATATGGTGATATGAACATTGCAAAGATGGCATATCCGAAGTTTCAGGAAAAGCTGCAAGTTTGCAAAGATTTATTGCATGGCTTTGATTTTAGCGGATTTGTAGGTGGCTCTCCACTTACAATGGCTAAGCTTATTTCGGGTGGCGTAAACTTTATTCTTGATGCAAGTGTTCCAGAAAGAAAAGATTTGTTCTTGAAGGAAGCCATGCTTTTGAAACAATCCCACTCGCTTTGTTCCAGTATGACCACAGAGCAGGAACGGCATGAAGCGGCTTACATGGAGGCTTTGCGTTCTACGGTTATTAAGATCACGTATGGTGGAACTGCTGGAAAAAGTTTGTCGCTGACTGAGATTAATGATCAAATCAATGAACTTTTGAAAGCGGCCGTACAGAGCGAAGGTGTCATCAGCTTATTTGACAGCAGCAAGAGTGGCGGTGAAAACTTCAGCTTGTTTGATCCAACAGTCCTGGATGAAATTTCTAGAATGAAGGAAAAAAATATAGCTGTCGAGATTTTGAAAAAACTGATGGCTGAGCAAGTGTCTCTCTACAAGAGAACCAATGTAGTACAGTCACAAAAATTCTCGGAGAAGATCGCACAACTGATGAACTCCTATTATAACGGACTCATCACCAATGAAGAGGTTATTAAAGAACTTCTGAAAACTGCAGAAGAGATTGCAAATCTCTATAAGAATGGTCAGGAACTGGGGCTTTCACAAGAAGAGCTGGCATTTTATGATGCCCTTACAAAACCGGAGCATATCAAGGATTTTTATAAGAATGATGAATTGATTGCTCTGACAAGAGAACTTACAGAAATGCTTCGTAAGAATCGCACGATCGATTGGCAGAAAAAAGAAACTGCTAGAGCGCAGATGCGTAAGATGGTCAAGCGACTCCTTAAGAAATATAAGTATCCGCCGGAAGACTATGATTTTGCAATAAGCACGGTAATTAGTCAGTGTGAGCTTTGGACGGATCATGTGGAACCACGAAAAGAGGAAAAGCTCTATAAATATGTATCTGAAATAGAACTAAGCAAGGCAGCAGAGGATACGGTTTCTTATGGAGAAAAGAAGTGCAGAAGGCACTAGATCAAGACTGATTGAAAATTACAGTTTTTTTGCTAGCAAGCAGGATGAATTAGATCAAATCATGGAAATTGTGAAACAATCCTTTGATGCACAGGCAGAATAATGATTTTGGAACGTTAAAGGAGGCACTTCATTTGAAAAAGAAAAAAGATGAAATAACCATCCGTTCCAGCGCGGCAGAATACCTGACCTATGTTGCCTCTGTAGGTGATCAGCAGGGCAGCATTGAGATGCGCTATGAGGATGAAAATATATGGCTGACACAGAAGATGATGGCCACATTGTATGATGTTGGTACCAATACAATCAATTATCATATAAAAAAGATATTCGAGGATAGTGAGCTACAGGAAGAGCCAGTTATTCGAAAATTTCGAATAACTGCTCCTGATGGAAAAAGTTACAATACAAATCACTATTCCTTGGAGATGATCATTGCCGTAGGCTTTAAAGTCAATTCCGAGCGTGCCGTACAGTTTCGTAAATGGGTAAATCAGATTGCTAAGGATTACACCATCAAAGGCTGGGTGATGGATGATGAACGGCTGAAACGTGGAACGTATCTGACAGAGAAGTATTTCGACGAGCAGTTAGAGCGCATCCGTGAGATCCGTGCCAGCGAAAGAAAGTTCTATCAGAAGATCACTGACCTGTATGCGACAGCCATTGATTATGATAAAAATGCTGCAACGACGAGAAGATTTTATGCGACCGTCCAGAATAAGATGCATTACGCAGTGCATGGACATACGGCAGCTGAGCTGATCGTGAAAAGAGCGGATCACACAAAAGAGCACATGGGATTAACCACCTGGGCAGATGCGCCAGAAGGAAAGATTAAGAAAAGTGATGTTACAGTCGCTAAGAATTATCTGAGTCAGGATGAAATGAAGCAACTGAATCGTATGGTGACGGCATACCTGGATTTTGCTGAAAGCATGACCTTACGCCATATCCCGCTTACGATGCAGGACTGGGAAATGAGGCTCAACAGCTTCATTGAAATGTTTGATTATGGCATTTTACAGGACGCAGGCAAGGTGTCCGCAGAAATTGCAAAGCTTCATGCTGAGACAGAATTTGAAAAATACCGTGTGATTCAGGACAGATTGTTTATGTCCGACTTTGATAGGTATATGCTGGAGTTGGAAGAAAGCGCAAAGAAATAATGCCCGGATTCCAGATCGAGACGATGAAATCCGGCAACTCAATTCCCTGCGAGTGTATGGCCAATCAGCGGTCAGAGCTGCCGTACGAACTTCCATTGGCGTCCTTACTCCAAATCGTTTCTGAAAACGTTCGTCATTGTAAAAATGGACGTATTGCTCGATAGCCGAACGCAGCTTGCCTTGAATTCCTTGCTGCAGCTTGCGTTTCCCGCTCTTTCCATGAAAGAGGTCTCGCCCTGTTCCTCGTATTTTCTTACCTAGCCAAGAAGACTCCGCTCGGATAGCCCATTCGCTCTGGCGATTTGTCGGTCAGATCCTTTGCTGAAAAGATATTCTCGCGCTCTGGCAAGCATCCAATCTGCTGCATGTTTCCTCTTGGCCATTAAAAATCCCCCTAAGCAGTTTGGTTATTTACCTTGTCTGCTTTAGGGGGATCATATCATCACATCGTGGCCGGAGTTTTTTTATTCGCGGAAGGTCCTACTTCCCTTCCGCTCTTTGGATCGGACTTTGGGGAGATCTTTTCCCATTCCATCCGCTGCCTGTCCATGGCACTACCCTATGGCCGCTTTTTTCTTCATCCATTCCAGCAGATAATCACGGAAAAGACAGGCTGCCTTTGTCTTGCGGACCTGCGGATTGCTTACAAGGTAGATCATCTGCCCGCTGATCTCTTCCTTCAGTGTCCGGCTCACGATGTCGGGATGCGGGTACAGGGGATCGGCATAGTCATAGCCAATGTTGATGGCTTTGTTGTGAAGGAGAAGTGTGCGGATGATACTTTCATCCGCTGTTTCCGCAAGAATGTGGATCTCCCTTCCGGGCGCGAGGAAGTACTTGTCGATATTATGACGGAAGCAATCGTAGGCACGGCCTTTGCTGATAATGGTCTGCCCGTCCAGATCGTCATAGGTCAAGGCAGGGAGCTTCGCCAGCGGATGCGATCTGTGCATCCGTACACTGTAATGGCTGAAAAAAAGAGGGTCTCCTTCGAAGCGCGTCTCATCCAGTGGTCCCGCCGTGATGGCAAAGCTGCACTGCTGCGATGCCAATGCAGCTATAGCATGGGCATCTGTCGTATCTACTACACTTAGAATGATAGAAGGATAGGCCTCGTGGAAGTCTTCGATCAGGGAGGCGCCGAGATAGGCGAGTACATGATCGAGCGCATAAATGGTGACCACGCTTTGTGACTTAGCTGCCAGCGTGCGGAGACTGCGGATGGCATCGTATTCCTCCAGAAGGCTTTTGGCATGAGGCAAGAGAGTCGTTGCATAGTCCGTTGGAATAACTCCTTTTATGCTGCGGATAAAAAGCGGCTGACCAAGCTCTTCCTCAAGCAAGCGGATCACCTTGCTGACGCCTTGGCGCGAGACATAGAGGGTGTCTGCCGCTGTTTTTATATTCTGTGTCTGATAGACGGTCACGAAGTATTGCAGCTGTTTTTGATTCATAGAACACCTCCTGTTTTCATTATAGTGCAACCATATGGTTGCTTCAATCATCTCATTTTTTTCTTTTTCCGGCGACATGCCTCACGTATAATAACGCCTAGAAAAGGAGGATTCACATTCTATGAAAATCACACAGATCCGCAGTGCAACCAATCGCCTGGTATACGCCGGCAAAACATTTCTCATCGATCCATGGCTTGCCCCCCGGCATGCCTTCAGCTTCATCGACATTCCCGGCCGCCCCTACCATATTCCCGCCCCGATGAAGGAGCACCTGCCGATGCCATTCTATGACCTTCCCATCTCTGTCAGCGAGATCTTGCAGGATGTCGACTATATCATCGTCACGCATCTCCATCCCGATCACATCGACATGTCCGTCACAGACGGTACAGTCGGCGCCCCGCTGGATAAGAAAGTCCCCATTTTCTGCCAAAATGAGGAGGATGCGGCTGTGCTGAAAAGATCCGGATTTCAGGATATCACCATCCTTCCTAAGGAAGGAATTCAGATAGGAGATGCCACCATTCGTCAGGTCCCGGCTCTTCATGGCACGTATATCCCCTGCGGAAACGCCATGGGTGTCCTTTTTGAAGCCAAAGAGGAAAAAACATTCTATCTGGCCGGCGATACCATCTGGTATGAGGAAGTGGCTGCGACCATTAAGAAATACCAGCCGGAAGTGATCGCCCTCAATGCCTGTGCGGCTGAGACTCTTGAGAATGGTCGTCTCATCATGAATGATGAAGATGTCTGGAATGTGTCGCTTGCCGCTCCTCATGCCCGGCTTTATATCACACATATGGATAACGTGGCACACGCAGCCCTCACTCGGTATACGATGCGCGGCCGTCTGGCTTCTCGCGGCATCGTCAATTACGATATGCCTGCCGATGGCGAAAGTGTGGTATATCTCTCTGACGAGCCTCTTTGCACCGAAAGCAGCGATTGAGCGAGGTCATGCGGCAGCGATAGGAAGGGCCGCTTTCTCCCACGCCTACCGATTTCCTCTCATATGGAGTATAATGAAAAGGATAACTATACATCTTCCATTTATGATAGGAGAAATCATATGAGAAAAATCATTCTTACCGGCGACCGCCCGACCGGCCGCCTTCATGTCGGCCACTACGTCGGCTCCCTGCGTGAGCGTGTCGAGCTGCAGAACTCCGGCAAATTCGACGATATCTACATCATGATCGCTGACGCGCAGGCGCTCACGGACAATGCGGACAATCCGGAGAAGGTCAGAAGAAATGTGCGCGAGGTCGCTCTCGACTACCTCGCTGTCGGCATCGATCCGGCGAAGTCCTGCATCTTCATCCAGTCCATGGTGCCGGAGCTCACCGAACTCACCATGTACTACATGAACCTCGTCACCGTTTCTCGTCTCCAAAGAAATCCGACTGTCAAAGCAGAGATCCAGCAGAAGAATTTCGAAGCCAGCATCCCGGCCGGCTTCCTCTGCTACCCTGTCAGCCAGGCGAGCGACATCACGGCCTTCAAGGCCACCCATGTCCCGACCGGCGAAGACCAGGAGCCGATGCTCGAGCAGACACGCGAGATCGTCCGCAAATTCAATGACATCTACGGCGAAGTCCTTGTCGAACCAGACATCGTCCTTTCCACAAACAAGGCCTGCCTGCGCCTGCCCGGCACCGACGGCAAAGCGAAGATGAGCAAGTCCATCGGCAACTGCATCTACCTCGCTGATTCGCCGAAGGATATCGAGACGAAGATCATGTCCATGTTCACCGACCCGACCCACCTGCGCCGCGACGACCCGGGGCATGTGGAAGGAAATCCCGTCTTCACCTACCTCGATGCATTCAGCAGCGATGAACACTTCAGAGCCTTCTGCCCCGAATACAGCTGCCTTCAGGAAATGAAGGATCACTATACGAGAGGCGGCCTCGGCGACGTGAAGGTGAAGCGCTTCCTCAATAACGTCATGCAGGAGACCCTCCGCCCCATCCGCGAACGCCGTGAATATTGGGAAGCCCATCTGGAGGATGTCCAGGATATCCTGAAGGCCGGCTGCGAAAAAGCGGAAAACACCGCAGCCAAGACCCTTGCCGAAGTCCGCCGCGCGATGCGGATCAATTATTTCGAAGATGGAAATCTGCTGAAATAAGGTGAAGGGTTTCAAGAAAATGAGGAATGAGGGTGGCGGCTTCGCCGCATTCATTCCTCATTCCACTTTTCTCCCTCCTTCCTTTGGAAGGAGGTGCCCCGAAGGGGGCGGAAGTTGGCTCTCGATGCGGGATGAAGTCGTTGGGAGTACGGTGTTTCCCGTGATCCCTCTCCTCACATCCTTTCTTGACCGCAAACGAAAAAGATTTCTCGCTTTCGCTCGAAATGACGATGCGGGAAGGCGGCACACTCCCTCCTTCCTTTGGAAGGAGGTGCCCCGAAGGGGCGGAGGTTGGCTCTCGATGCGCTATTTCCACTCACGGGGATGCCAACCTGCACTTGTCAACAAAAATTGGACACGAAACTAAAAAAATTAGGCATAAAAATT
>OCSG01001375.1_pt1 | contig 15394 bp, 9 predicted proteins | sample 1538831 | NCBI WGS metagenome assembly OCSG01 (sample SAMN04571729, study PRJEB22368) | human gut metagenome | biome: human gut; material: stool | host: Homo sapiens | place: Luxembourg | collected 2012-09-20 | reverse complement strand
AATCCACGAAAATGATTGCGGATCGCGGTGCGAAATAATAACGTTATTTCCTGTCTTACAACGGCTTCCAGACACTTCTCAGATTATCGCGGCAATCACCAAAAACTTGTTCCATCACAGATTTTGGTTCATTGCCCGCAAAATCAAGAAAAAGATACTGTTCTGCATGGAATCATCTTCCCCGCAAAACAGTATCTTTTTTCTTGTTTTTTCAGCGTTACCGCTCGATTCCATCTCTTGCCGCAAGACCCTTGTCAAACGGATGCTTGATTTTTTTCAGCTCCGAAACATAGTCCGCCCGCTCAATCAGCGCCTCCGACGGTCCCTGCCCGGTCAGAATCACTTCCAGCTTCTCCGGCTTGTGATCCAGAAAATCCAGAAGGAGCTGCTCATCAAACAGTTTGCTTCCAATCGTATAAACCAGCTCGTCCAGAAACAGTACATCGTATTCTTCCTGAACTGCTTTTTCTGTCACTTTCTGAAACTGCTCTTCATAATACCGTTTCTGCTCTGCCTTCTCCTCCGGTGTCATCAGAAATGAAAACTTTATCTTGTCCTGCCCCGGCACAAACGTCACATTCGGCGACAGTAAGAGCACCTTCCGCTCGCTCGTGCTGTTATCTTTCATAAACTGATAAATCAAAACACGGTATCCATACCCTGCCGCACGCGTACAGAGTCCCATACCACAAGTCGTCTTTCCTTTTCCATCCCCACAGTAGATGTGGACACAGCCTGTCTGTTTTTCCATATTGAAATCCCTTTCTTTTTTACTATCCATATCTCATATGTAACGAGGAGTGTGATACTTAACCACACTCCTCTAAGAACATCTTTTGTAAAGAGTTTTCTGCTGGTTGTCAGCCTCGGTATCCAGTTAAGATACCTTTAACGGCATGGAAATCATTAAGTCCCCCACGTGGACTATAACTTACTCCAAGCTGTCAGACTCAATGTCTTATTAAAGGACCTAAATAGATGGAAATTTATCCTGCTCCATCTGCAGTCCAACTTTTAACGATGCTCTTACATCGAGAACATTTCTGTTCTTACCTAATTATACTCACTTCAAGTAAAAAATCAACCAGGCTATCATAATCGCGGACTAAAGCTGATTACAGTTCACTGGTATACAGCGACTTGTATGTAAGATTCGTACCTGTTCTATACGTAAATCTAGCTTGCAGTGTCAACTTCATTGCTACATAGAAGTTTGGCGTTTTTATTGCAATCATCAACGTTTTCAACTACTCTATTCTTCCCAGTATAGCCGGGAAATTTAGATTTTTCATTTATCAGTATTCACAAGTTTCGTAGCAAGGAATTCAGTAACAGCCTTCTCTGTATCCGCCAGACCATTTTCTTCCAGTTCGTTTACCATGTTGTCCCAATTTGCGTCAAATTCCTCTTCTGTACCCGAAACACATTTTACCAGCCCTGGCCAAGTAATATCCGAAATTGTATTCTGCTGCTCGGTCAGCTCCTGTGGCTGCTGATATGCCCAGAGTGCAGAATATGGAAGAAGCTCAAATTCTTCTGGCTGCGGAAACATATCTGTCAGCATTTCGATTCCCATTGCCTCGCATCCGGCTTTTTCCGCTTCGTTATAATTTGCAATCACAGATTCTTTCGTCGTTGGAGTATACGGGAATCCGTCCTCAGTGTAAGAACCTGCTCCATAGATTGGAAATCCAGTATAGTTATCAATGCCTGTGTTCTTATGATAGTCTGGATCTGACTGTGCTTTGGCAACTTCTTCATCGGTACGATACGGCTTTCCATTTTCGTCCAGGAAATAATTTTCTCCCTCAATTCCCCAATGATATAAAATCTGTCCTTCATCCGAGCACAGATAATCCATGAATTTGATTGCACGAACTGGGTCCTCACAGCTTTTTGTAATTGCCATTCCATATCCGACCGTTGTTCCCTGATACAAAAGAGATTTGCAGACCTGATCCTCTCTTAAGGTTACCGGCAGTCCAACATATGTCTGATCTACTTTTCCATCAGCCATCAATGCTGTTTCACACTGACTATAGTGCCATTCTGAATCTGTCAAGGCAACAACACGGCCACTGGCAACCTTTGCAATATAGTCATCATCCGTCTGTGTTGCAAAATTCGGATCCAGAATTCCTTCATTGTACATACGGCATAACCATCTAAAATACTCTTTTTCTTCCGGCGTAACCGTTTTTAAATGTACTGTATAGTCATCATCAATCAGCCACTGTCCATTATCCGGCGCTGCATCTGCGATAAAGCCTGCCGGGTTACTCAGTGTAATCAGCCAATGCCAGTCTGATGCACTCATAGTAATTCCAATCATATCCAAACCATCTTCTGTCTTTGGATGAGCTGCCAAATAGCTCTTGATCATTTTTTCATATTCATCTATTGTTTTTGGATATTTGTAATCATTCTCTTTCAGTGCAGCCCACTGGATCTGGCAAGTTCCTCCTGTTGTCAGTGTTTTCTGATTTACACCCGCATAAGAAAGCTGATAAATTCCCGGATCATCTTTACTCCACTGTAATTTTTCCAGCTCATCTCCGTACATTTTTTTTATATTGGGTCCATATTTTTCAATCAGATCTGTCATATCAATTAAGGCACCGGCTGCATACAGATCCGTTGCATTTGATTTTGCATAAATCAGATCCGGATATTCATCATTTGCAATCATCAACGCAACATCCTCTTTTGCATCTCCTTGCGATGCAACCGGATAGCTGACATCCAACGTAACACCAGTTGCCTCTGTGATCGCTTTTGCTACCGGATTATCCCAATTTCCATTTTTGCCGTCTGCATTGAAATATTCAAATGTGACTGGTGTCTTATCATCACTTTCGTCTGCTTCTGTAGTCTCCGTTTCAGTTTCTGACGACCCGGAAATTACACTTGAACTGCTTTTACTGCTACTGTCTGAACCGCAGCCTGTAAGCATTCCTGCGATCATAGTGCCCGTTAGCATCACTGATATTATTTTTCGTTTCATAAAAACCTCCTTTAAAACCCTGTCTGATATTAGACAATAAGAATTCTCCCTTTTAAATTTGCAAATTTCAGTTTCTACAAACTCATATGATTTTGAATAATCTCAGTATATCAAATATGCTTTTTGTTTTATATGATATTTTTGATCTTGTTTTTATATTTTTTTGTGTTTTTTGACACATACACATTTTCTATGCTGTGTTTTTATAAATTTATTCCTATGTTTTTGCTGTTTTTCAACAACTTTTCAACTAATTTCTATGCTATACTTAGATTTAAAGCAAAAAGAATGGGGGTTCTACTATGCAATTTAAAACTGAAAAAATTTCAGAACACATTACAAGAATTCATGGATTCTGCACAGAATTTATGTATCTGATTGAAGGCAGCAAAGCAGCTGTCCTAATTGACACTGGATGCGGGTTCTATAGTTTAAAAAACTGTATCCATAACCTGACTAACAAGCCATTAAAAGTCCTGATAACCCACGGTCATGTAGATCACGCCATGGGCGCCAATGAATTTGAAGAAATTTATCTGAATCATAAGGATAAATCCGTATATCAGCTTCATTCTGAAAAAGGCTTCCGTCTGGAAGGCGCGAAAGGATTGTGTCCTGAAAAAGGGCTTATCAAAGAAACAGATATGATACCATCTGCTCCATTTGAAAAATTTCATAATCTGCAGGAAGGTGATGTTTTTGAGCTTGGTGGAATTCATGTTGTTATTTATGAATTACCCGGTCATACCCTGGGCAGTGTTGTCATGCTGATTCCGGAGGAGCGGACAATTCTTCTCGGTGATGCCTGCAATCCATTTTTATTCCTGTTTGACAAATTTTCCACGGGACTTGCTTCCTATGAAAAAAATTTACGAGCGCTACAGAAAAAAATTGCCGGAAAATATGACCGAGTCCTGATCTCACATGGAAATGGAGATTCCAAGCCAACCACTTTAGAAGATGTGCTCAAAGTATGTCAGGATATTCGTTCTGGAAATGTTACGGATCGCAATTTTGTTTTTTCTGGCGAAACACATCCTCTCGCAGATAATGGAACTTATACCTTTATCTGCTATGACAAAAAACGAATAGAAGAATAAAATCAGATTACTCTATTATGTTTTCTCAACACTGTTCAATATACAACTGTCTCAATAATTGATATGTATTAGCTGATAAGCTGTGAATAAATCATAAAAATCCCAGCTTATCAGCTTTTCTTTACTTAATGTCCCATGCACCGTATTATTTCCGGCATTAAATCGGTATTATTTGCCGACATTTTGTGTTGCAAACATCCTGTTCGCACTGCTCTTCATTTAAAATTAAAAGCACATTTTCTTCCTTGGGATTTATCAAAAAGACAGCTGTACACGAAAAAGACATAGGAAATGCAGAAAAAACGCACAAAAAGAGAGAACAGATTTCTCCATTCTCTCTTCAATAAATTTATTCTACTAAAAATTTTTTATTTACCAAAATATCTAGCCAGCAGACCAGCGAATGCTTTTCCGTGTCTAGCTTCGTCTCTTGCCATCTCATGCACGGTGTCATGGATTGCATCAAGATTCAGGGCTTTGGCACGTTTTGCAAGATCTGTTTTGCCAGCGGTTGCTCCGTTCTCTGCTTCTACACGCATCTGCAGGTTTTTCTTGGTGCTGTCGGTTACGACTTCGCCGAGAAGCTCTGCGAATTTTGCTGCGTGCTCTGCCTCTTCGTAAGCTGCTTTTTCATAGTACAGACCTACTTCCGGATATCCCTCGCGGAATGCTACTCTGGACATTGCCAGGTACATACCAACCTCGGAGCACTCACCCTCAAAATTGGCTCTCAGATCTTTTTTGATATCTTCCGGAACATCGGATGCTACGCCAACTACGTGCTCTGCTGCCCAGGTCAGATCCTCGCCCTGCTCGATAAATTTCTCTTTCGGTGCTTTACAGATCGGACAGACTTCCGGTGCTTCTGCTCCTTCATAAACATATCCACATACGCTGCATACAAATTTTTTCATAGTCTTTCTTTCCTTTCTTTTTGTTGTGTATTTAATTTTAGGATTTCCAATTTTGTGTTTTATAACAGTTTTTTATTTTTAATATTAGTAACTGTTACTGATATTACTTTAGCATAAGCTTCCCTTTTTGTCAATGCCTATTTTTAATTTTTTCTTTCTTCCTGGGGATGCTATACGTTCCCCGGGTGATTTTTGCAGTTCTCGCAGATGCCGTAAAAATTCACAGAGTAATCTTCGATCGTACCTCTGAAATTTTCCGCTGCTACGTTCTTGATTTCGCTGATGTCACGCATTGTAAGGTCTGTCACGCAGTGACATTTTCTGCAAATGAAATGGTGATGCGTGGAAGTATCTCCATCGAACCGGTCCGGGCCATCTCCTGTTGTAAGACGCTTGATCTCTCCTAATTCAGAAAGAAGAGACAGGTTCCGGTATACTGTGCCAAGACTGATATTGGGAAATTCTTTCCGTACATCGGTATAGAGCATATCTGCGGTCGGGTGATCCTTTCGCCCCTGAAGGCAGACTTTGATGCTTTCTCTTTGTCTGCTATACTTGAGTGTTGACATAGTTTTTTTCCTTTCGTATCTTTCAATAACAGTAATTGTTATTATATTTATACTATAAGGCTGCTTCTCGCAAAAGTCAAGAAAAAGATCACTACCCTGTCTACACAGATTTCCGTCTGTCCCAAGATCAAAAATTTCCCAAAAACGAGGAGTGCCCAGGAACCTCTCGGCGCCTGGGCTATTATTATGAAAAAATCTTAATTGTGTAGTGATTGCATACACGCTGTTCCTTTGGAACTGAGATAACTATACCAATTAATTATGAACAAATTATGAACGTGCAGTGAATCTTCTGTGAATATGTACATTTTTTAGAATTATTTTATACTTTCTTTGTGTATTTATCACATATTTTATTTCTAATTCTGTCCCTTACTCTCTACTCTGTCTAGAAATCGTTTTTCTCCGTTAATTTTTCTATTCGTATTGCCCATCCCCGATTTTCCCTGTCATTTCTCTCTCATTTATGTTAAGATTGATGTACAGCCAATGCGGCAGAATGGAGGATTTTTTATGAGTACCGGAAATCAGGAATATATACGAGACATGAACCGCGCCCTGGTTCTCGAGGCAATCGCCAACCATCCGCCGCTTTCCCGCGCAGATCTGGCGAAAATGCTGCATCTGACAAAAGCAACCGTATCCACCATCGTCCAGGAACTGCTCGACCGCCAGCTCGTCATAGAACTCGGCAGCGCCGAAAAAACTTCCATGGGTCGAAAACCGATTCTGCTTACTTTTAATAATCGCTGCGGTTCCATCATCGCCGTCGATCTCGGCGTAAAAAAGATCACCATTCTCACCGGAGATCTGAAGGGAAAATCATGTACTGTAAAAGAATACCCGATTGATCCATCCCTCTCCCTGGAGGAATACCTGATTTCCCTCCTCCACAAAACCAAATCCGACCTCCCCAAGACCCCGTGCGGCCTCGTCGGAATCTCCATCGGAATCTACGGCGTCGTCTGCGACGACCTCGTTTTATTCACACCCTACTACGATCTAAAACACTCCAACCTGAAAAACTACCTCGAAGAAGAATTTCAGGTCTCTGTCATCGTAGAAAATGAAGCCAACCTCTCCGTCATCGGCGAAGCCGCCTGCGCAGAGCACTTTAAAAATATGATCTTCCTGAACATCCACGAAGGCGTCGGCATGGGAATCCTCATTGACGGCGAACTCTACACCGGCCAGAACGGCTACGCCGGCGAATTCGGCCACACCATCCTCTTCCCCGATGGCCGGCCCTGCCCCTGCGGCAACCACGGCTGCCTCGAACAGTACATCTCCGAAGCCGCCGTCCTGAACGATTTTGCCGCCGCCGAAGGCTTAGAAAACGTCTCCGTCGAACGCTTCATCCAGTATTACCAGGAAGGCAACCCCAACGCCCGCAAAGTAATGCAGGATTTCACCCACTACATCGGAATCAGCCTGAACACGGTTCTCCACACCTTCAACCCGGACGTCATCGTCATCAACAGCTCCTTCACCAACTACATCCCAGGTCTGATCGACGAAATCACCTCCGGAATCCAGAACCGCCTCCGCTGGTACCTCCACGTCCTCCCGGCTCACCTGCAGGATGTCTCCGTCCTCATGGGCGGAATCAGCCTCTGCTCCCGGAACTTCCTCGGAATTTCCACCTTTAAGCTGCTGGACCTGTAACTCAGAAATAAGTCCCTGTTCAGAGCCCCATCTCGATTCCGCTGCGCTGCATCTTGATGTGGCTTCTCGCCATATGAAATTTCAGAAAAAAGTGCTCATTCATGCAAGCATGATTCGCAATTTGTTCTGAAATTTCGCATGGCTCTGAATAGTCACAATTTGTTCATGATTTTTTTACAACATGAACACGCTTTCAACATAATTTACCCGTATACTAAAAGCATAAATAATGAATGCCAACATTATTTACACAATTTTCTTTTTCATATTGCCGATTAGAAAATCGGCTCTCCTTCCTTTAAAAATAAAAATGAAAGAAAGCACTGTTTCGCCAACGGTGCTTTTTTTCATGCCTTTTTCTCATTTTCTCCCATCTTCCTCACAACAATCTCACGCCGATCCGCCCATCCGGGCGGATCCAGACCTCCCCTCCCGCCCCCACTACCAGCCTCGCCGCCGCCCGTCCGTCCTTGCGTGATGCGGCATGGCAGCGGTGGAAAAGCGGGCAGGAAAAACCAGAAAAAATGGAGGCCTTTCGAGAGACTGAAATCTGGTGCTCAACACCAGATTTCAAGGCATTCTGAGCTGGGAAAGCATCAGGCTTTCCTGGCGAATAATGCCGGTGTCTGTCGAAAGACCTCCATTTTTTCTACGTTTTTCCCCCGCTTTTCCACCGCTGCCATGCGCATCACGCAAGGGCGGACGGGCGACGGCGAGGCGTCCCCTCTATTTACACAATTCATCCGTCAACCGCGCAAACTCCTGTAAATTCAATGCCTCCCCACGAATCGTAAGCGGCCAGCCGCAGGCTGTGATTGCAGCCTCAATCTCCTCTTTCGAAAAATGCAGCAGCTCCGAATTTTTCAGTCCGTTCGCCAGCGTCTTCCGTCTCTGATTAAACGACGCCCGAATAATGGAGAACATCAACTTCTCATTCTTCGTCTCCACCGGCATCACCTCATGACGCGTCAGCCGGATCACCGCACTTCCAACCTTCGGCCGCGGCATAAAACAGTTCGGCGGCACATTCGCCACAATATACGGCTCCGCATAATACTGCACCGCCAGCGTAATCCTTCGATCCCGGCCCCGTCTGCATCCGGTCCGCAACCTCCTTCTGAACCATAACCGTAATCGAATCCACCGGCACATGATTCTCAAATAATCCCATAATAATCGGCGTCGTAATATAATACGGAAGATTCGCCACAACCTTGATCGGCCGTCCGTTGTTCTTCTCCTTCGCCAGCGCCGCCAGATCCACCTTCAAAACATCATTGTTGATAACCTCAACATTATCATAATCCGACAGCGTATCCTCCAGAATCGGGATCAGATTCTTGTCAATTTCCACCGCACACACACTCCGCGCAGCATACGCAAGATACTGCGTCAGCGTACCGATACCAGGTCCGATTTCCACAACAAAATCGTCCGGTCCGATACCTGCAGCGGCTACAATCTTATCCAGCACATGTGGATCAATCAGAAAATTCTGACCATACTTTTTCTGAAATACAAAGCCGTACTTCTGCAGTACGGCTATTGTATTCTGCGGCTCCCCGAGCCACGGTTTTACTTTCTCCATAAATTCTCCATGTATTTAGAACTCAAAGTCTTTCTCGTAAAGAATCACGCGGTCGTCCGCATCGGTATGCTTTCTGGACATGCGTCTTCCGAATTTACGGGTTCCCTTTTCTGCATGGGCGATGGCACGATCCACCATATCTTTGACCTGTGAAATCGTCATCGGCTCGCCCTCCTTCTGATTGTTGCCAATCTGTGTATACAGAGCAAGCACACCCATCTCGTCCATCTTGTATCCATTCTCACGCGCATACGTGCGGGCAAACGTAACCAGCTCGTCGTTTGTGAAAACAGGAATCGAAATGACCGTCTCAAACTTCTTCGCAAAATCAGGGTTATTCCGCAGAAGACCTCTCATGCTGACCTTCTCATCCTCGATGATCAGAACCAGACTGTCGGTACGGAAATCCATTGCCTGCGACAGCTTCTCGATCGTCTCCGGGTACATCAGACCGGCACGCTCGATCAGGAGGAAACCTCCCGCCAGCTTTGAAACAATCTGCGCACAGTCCTTTTTGTTCAGAACAGATGCATCCAGACGGGCCATCTTCGTTGCCGGAAGTTTTAAGTCAGCACAGATTGCACGGACGAGATCCTCCGACAGCTTCGTTTTTCCAGTACCGTATCCGCCCATAATGGCAATGTTTCCATGACGGGAAGTACGGTCGCCTGCGTAATGATAAACACCATGCATTGCATCCAGAATCTGGATATCCATGCCTGGAACTTTCGCAAAGTAAGTAAACAGCGCTTTCTGCTCATCACTCAGCTTATCCGGCTGGGTGTCGTTCAGGATGCGGAGTCTTGCCTCCTCCGGCGTCTCCTCGCGGAGCACCTCTTCAATCGATTTCGCAACAGTTCCTTCCGGAATGTTGTCGCGGATCAGCTGAACGGTGGCATCCGTTGTTTTTTCGATGCTCATGTTGATCGTCGCATCGGATACGCGCTCACGCTTTGGCTCGGTCGGAACTTCGATTTCGATTTCCTCCGGGGTAATCTCGATCGGCTGGGTTCCTGCCGGCTCAAACGGATCGGCTGGCTCAGTCTCGGCCGGGGTTTCCGGCTCTGTTTCGCTTTCCGGCTCGTCAGCAGGTTCTGCTTCCGCAGTTTCCGGCTCATCCGGCAGTTCGATTTCCGATGCTTTTTCAGCTTCCTGCACTTCTGCGTTCAGCGCTGCCTGAAGCTCACTAAAATCGATGGTCGGCCGTGTCTCCTCTGCCGGTTTCAGATCCGCGATGACAACCGTTGCATCCATGGACGGTGTCTCCGCCGGTTCTACGGTTTCCTCAATTTCGGCTTCCGCCTGAGCCTTCTCGGCTGCTTCTGTTTCAGCTTCCACTGCTGGTTCTGTAACTTCTGCTTCTTCGATTTCAGCCTCGGCTGCCGGTTCTATAATCTCTTCGATCTCAGCTTCATCCATCGGCTCTGTAGCTTCTTCGGTTTCAGCCTCATCCGCCGGTTCTGTGATCTCTTCGGTTTCCGCTTCATCTGCCGGTTCTGCATCTTCTTCCGGCTCAGCTTCCGCCTGCGGCTCCTCAGCCGCTTCCCGTGCCTCTGCCTCGGACTCCGGATCCATCGGCTGCTCTGCGGTTTCGGCTTCTGCTGCCGGTTCCACTGGCTCTTCTGCTTCTTCCTCCGCAACTTCCTCCGACAGGTTTGCTGCGGTCTCCTGGAACAGTGCTTCGAGGTCCGGCTCTTCGTATTTCTTCTCCGGCTTCGGTGCTTTCGGCATTACCGGCTCGGCTTTTTCCTTCGGTTTTGGCTGCGGTCTTGTCTTGATTGTCGTGTTGGCATCCGGGGATACCTCTACGTTTACATCAAGCTGCTCCGGCTCCAGATCTTTTACTTCGTACTGTACCGGCTCTTCGCTTGTCTCTTCCTCGACTGCCGTCTCTTCCTGTTTCTTTCCGCGGAAGGAGAAGACATCGCGGATGCTCTTTGCAAGCTCTGCGTGAAGATCGATCGTATTTCCAAGGTACGTCGGCGTGCTGTCTGCATACGCCTGCTCTTCCGGAATCTCCTCGATCGGCTCCTCTGTCTGCTGCAGTGCTTCGTACTCCTGCACCTGCTCTGCATCTGCCTCGGCCTGCTGTGTTTTCTCATATGCTTCGTACGGCGAACCGGCTTCTTTTTCTTCTTCACCGGCCACATACTGGCTCATCACACCGCCGTTTACCGGTTTTACTTCCGGCGTCTCTGCCGGCTCTTTCGTCGCAGCCATTTCACCGGCTCCGCTCTCTCCGGCTAACCGCACTTCAAGTGCTTCCGGATCCTCGGACGGCTCTTCATTCTTTTTGTAGTCAAAACGATGCTCGTATTTGATCTGCTGGGACGGTGACAGCGGCTCGTACTTCATTTTCAGATCCATTGCCTTTGTCACATATTTGCCCTCGCTGAACCACAGGATCAGCTCATCACAGGCATCGATGCATTTCTGCGTCTCTCCGGCTTTGCTGTAAAGGTTTGCCAGTTCATATGCCCATCTCTCGGTAAATTCCCGCTCTTTGTATTCCTCCAGAAGGGAAATCTGCTCCTCAAGCGGCGCTTTCTGTCCTCTTAAAATCTTGTATTTCAGCAGATACCGGGAATTATCGTGACGTGCGACTGCTTCAAACTCGTTGTAAAAGTCAATCGCCTCATCAAAGTCTTTCATTTTTACGGAGACCTCTACCAGGCGGTACAGAATGCCCTTTCCGATGGAGGAACGGTCATACGCCATCAGCAGAATCTTCTTCGCCTCCGGATATCGTTTGTTCGCCTCATAGACATCCGCTACCATGCCGAGCGTGCGCAGACTCTTGACACGCTGCCAATCAACGGCTTCTACAACTGCAAGTGCCCCCTCATAGTCCTCTTTTTTTACCAGACTGTTCAGCTCTTCCAGCCGGCTTTGATATTCAGCTTTATCCAATCTTTTCACCTCAATACATTTCAGATTGTTTTAGTTCATAGACACGAACAGTGTACCACACTCCCCGTAGAATGTCAAAAGAATGCCTGTTTTGCAGGCATTTTTCGGGATGCAAATCCTTCCAGCAGGCATTAAAAAAAGAACACCCGCCCCTCCGGTTTTTCCCGGAAAAGCAGGTGTCCCCTAACTACTTATATTTGATTCCGATTACTTTCTGACAGTAATCTTGTCCAGATGCCAGATATCATCTACATACTGCTGGATGGTACGGTCGGATGTGAATTTGCCGCTGTGTGCGATATTCAGGATCGCGCTTCTTGCCCATGCAGAAGTATTTCTGTATTTATCCTCAACACGCTCCTGTGCTGCCGCATAGGACTTGAAGTCTGCCAGGGTAAAGTACATATCCGGGCGCGGAGCATTCTTCGGTGTGAGCAGGGAGTCATACAGATCACGGAACATCATGGTGTCGCCGTTTGAGTATCTTCCGCTGATCAGATCCATCACTACGTTGTGGATGTCCTGATCGTGGATGAAGTAGCTCATCGGATCGTAGGTGTAGTTGTTCTCATATTCGATAACCTGATCTGCGGAAAGTCCGAAGATAAAGGCGTTCTCCTTTCCAACTTCCTCAACGATCTCTACGTTTGCACCGTCCATGGTTCCAAGAGTCAGGGCACCGTTCAGCATGAACTTCATGTTACCGGTACCGGAAGCCTCTTTACTTGCGGTGGAAATCTGCTCGGAAACATCAGCAGCGGCAAAGATCAGCTCTGCGTTGCTGACACGATAATCCTCGATAAATACAACTTTGATCTTTCCTTTGATGGTCGGATCGTTGTTTACGACATCCCCAACGGAATTGATCAGTTTGATGATCGCTTTTGCACGCTCATAGCCTGCGGAAGCTTTTGCTCCAAAGATGAAGGTTCTTGGGTAGAACGGCATATCCGGGTTCTTTTTCAGACGGTCATACAGATACATGATATGAAGAATGTTCATAAACTGGCGTTTGTACTCATGCAGACGTTTTACCTGAACATCAAAAATGGAGTTCGGATCTACATCAATGCCGTTATGCTCTTTGATGTATTTTGCCAGGCGAACTTTATTTTTGTATTTAATCTCCATAAATTCCTTCTGTGCCTGTGTATCATCTGCAAGCTCAGCGATCTTTTCGATCTTCGGAAGGTCAGTAATCCAGCCATTTCCGGCATACTCAGTTACCCAGTCAGCCAGAAGCGGATTTCCGTGAAGCAGGAAACGACGCTGTGTAATACCGTTCGTCTTATTGTTGAACTTCTCCGGAGTCATCTCGTAGAAGTCTTTTAAGGTCTGTTTTTTCAGGATCTCGGTATGAAGCTTTGCAACACCGTTGACAGAATATCCGCCTACGATAGCCAGACGAGCCATATGAACCTGTCCGTCATAGATCACTGCCATCTGGCGGACTTTTTCCTCATCACCCGGGTACTGCTCTCTTACCTGGATCAGGAAGCGGCGGTTGATCTCTTCTACGATCTGATAGATACGCGGAAGAAGTCTGGAGAACAGGTCAACCGGCCATTTTTCAAGTGCCTCTGCCATAATCGTATGGTTCGTGTATGCACAGGTCTTTGTCGTAATCTCCCATGCCTCATCCCAGCCAAGGCCTTCCACATCCATCAGAATTCGCATCAGCTCCGGAACAGCTACGGTCGGGTGGGTATCATTCAGCTGGAAGGTAACCTTCTCATACAGCTTCGTAATATCATCGTGCTGTTTTTTATATTTTGCAACTGCTCTCTGTACGCTTGCAGAAATAAAGAAATACTGCTGTTTCAGACGCAGCTCTTTTCCTTCGTAATGGTTATCGTTCGGATACAGAACCTCTACGATGGTCTTTGCAAGGTTTTCCTGCTCAACAGCTTTGTGGTAATCACCCTTGTCGAAGGAATCCAATGAGAAGTCCTGAATAGCCTCTGCATCCCAGATAGTCAGAGTATTTACAACGTCGTTGTCATATCCTACGATCGGCATGTCGTAAGGAATTGCATTGACAGACTGGTAATCCTTCTGCACAAAGTTTACGCGTCCGGTAGCCTCATCGTACTCCTGCGCCACATATCCGCCGAATTTTACCTCTTTTGCATACTCCGGACGTTTCAGCTCGAATGGATAGCCGTTTTTCAGCCAGTTATCCGGTACTTCTACCTGATAACCGTCGCGGATCTGCTGTTTGAACATACCGTACTTGTAACGGATACCGCAGCCGTACGCCGGATATCCAAGAGTAGCCAGAGAATCCAGAAAGCATGCTGCCAGACGGCCAAGACCGCCGTTTCCAAGAGCCGGATCTCTCTCCTGATCCTCCAGAAGGTTCAGGTTCAGTCCCATTTCCTCGAGAGCTTCCTGTACCTGTTTATATGCAGTCAGGTTGATCAGGTTATTTCCAAGTGCACGGCCCATCAGGAATTCCATGGACATATAGTACAGAATCTTCGGATCCTGTTCTTCCATTGCCTTCTGGGTTTTCAGCCAGTTATCAATAATAACATCTTTTACTGCATAGCAGACTGCCTGATAAATTTCCTGCTGGGAAGCATCTTCCAGGTTCTTTCTGTACAGCATTTTTACATTTTCTTTCACACTGTTCTTAAAAGTTTCTTTTTTGAACTCGGCGTTTAACATCTGCGTCCTCCTTAATAGCAGTCTGCGAGCGGAGAGCTTGTTTTTCTCCCCGCTCGCAGGCCAATTTCATATTAATGATCGTCGTGAAAACACATCCAAAAATAATCTTAGATACGTTCTACTGCCATGGTAACCTTTTCGGAGTTGATATTCCACTCCTTCTCATAGCCCTTTGTCTCTCCGGTCACGATATCTTCTGCCAGAACTTCAGATTTAATTTCATCACCATGGTTTTTCATGATGTCTACAATCTTATCGTCGTCTTTTGCGTATACACGGATCTTGTCCATAACCTCAAAGCCTGCCTCTTTACGCATAGTCTGGATTTTGCTTACCAGCTCACGTACGAAGCCTTCTTCGATCAGTTCCGGAGTCAGATTGGTATCCAGAACAACAGTGATTGTATGGTCGGATTCGGAAACATAGCCTTCCATCTGTGCCATGTCGATCAGCAAATCCTCCTCTAATAATACAATTTCCTGTCCATCGATGTCAAGTTTAAGTTCGGTGCTCTTCAGCTCTGCCATTGCCTTGTTTCCATCGAGCTCGGACAGTACGGTTTTGATCTTGTTCAGGAGTTTTCCGTATTTTGGTCCTACGGTACGCATCTGCGGTTTGAAGCTGTAGCTGATGAAATCTGCGATGTCATCTTTGAATACAACTTCTTTGACATTCAGCTCGTCCTCGATGATCTCTTTGTAGAATTCGGAAAGCTGGAACTCGCTCTTCACATACATCGTTCCGATCGGCTGACGGTTCTTGATATTGGCGGTGTTTCTTGCGGCACGTCCCATAACGACGATCTCCAGCAGGTCGGCCATATCCTCTTCCATCTTCGGATCGATCCAGTTCTCATGTACCTCCGGGAAGTCACACAGGTGGATACTTTCCGGTGCACTTGCATCGATGCTCTTTACGAGGTTCTGATAAATATCCTCTGTCATGAACGGAATCATCGGAGCTGCTGCTTTTGC
>OCSG01001356.1_pt1 | contig 15611 bp, 11 predicted proteins | sample 1538831 | NCBI WGS metagenome assembly OCSG01 (sample SAMN04571729, study PRJEB22368) | human gut metagenome | biome: human gut; material: stool | host: Homo sapiens | place: Luxembourg | collected 2012-09-20 | reverse complement strand
ACCTTGTCGCTCTAAAAGCCGATACGCTGATCTCTCAAGGCTACCGTTTGCGCCAGCAGGAACACTGTAACGAGTTTCTTAGATATGACAAGTAAAAAAGCACCTGCGCTCAAATTGAAGCGCAGGTGCTTTCGCGTCCACAGATATTCTTGATATCTCTGTAAACTGTCCTTAAGCTTATATTAAATCGCTGTGCAATTTCTTTGGCAGGAATTATTTTTTTTGATTGCAGCTGAATAAGAATAGAGGTTACTCTGTTAATCCTGTTCAAATTTTATTCCTCCTCTGTGACTTCCATAAAAAGTATATCCTATGCGTTCTTAAGCTAGCTGCTGTTAGTGCTTCTCATTGCACCCTGGTTATAAAAGCCATACTCACAAACCTCTTCACCAAAACTCTTTACATCTCTAATATAGAACTCTATCTAGCGAACTTTTAGAAAAGATATAAAACATCAGAGTATGGACAGTTGCGGATGTACTTCAGAAAAGATTAGATGTCTAAAAAGCTTGTAGTTAAAGCTTTTTAGACATCTAAATCTAGGTACTAAAACAATTCATCCAGTAAAATATAATATTTTATTTTCTCCCAATCAGGCTTGATCCCCAGTAAGTCAAAAAATAGCTCGACATACTGTTCTTCCCCGATATCCTCCCTGATCGACCGGACGCAGAAGGCAATGTCATACCACTTGTCCGCCCTGCCGCTTCTCCCAAGATCAATAAAGCCACTTACTTTGCCATCTTTCACAAAGATGTTGCTGTCTCCCAGGTCGCCGTGGGAAAAGACAAGTTCCTCTTCGGGCTTTTCCGTCTTTAAAAAATCATACAGCTCGCGCGGATCTTTAAATGGAGTGTCTTCTTCCCAGTTTTCGCAATCCACATCGGCCAGATCGTTATTCAGTAAGTAATCCAATTCGGCTAAGCGGCTGTCTAAGCTATTCGTATAGGGACAATCCGATATGTCGATGGAGTGAAAGAGCCTGATGCACTCCGCATACAGCTCGATAATCTTTTCAGGGCTTTGTTCATCTTCATACTCTTCCGAGCAAAGGACGCCATCGGCCTCACTCATGAGCAGATTGCTCCAGCCATCATGCCGTTCAAAGTGCAGGACCTTTGGAACAGGCAGCTTTCCTTCCAGCCATAGCATCATGTCCTTTTCCCGTTCCACATCATAGGTGGTCCCTTTATACCGGCTGTCCGTCATTTTTAAATATAGGTTTTCATTTTCTCCCACCAGCTTATATACCTTAGCAGGAGACATTCCTTCCGTATCTTTTACGCAGCGGTATTTTTCGATCAGTTTTTTCAATTCCGGTGATATTCTCATTTTAGCCATTTATTATTTCCTTCCTCTTTTCTACAGTAACAAGTTCAATTAGGTATCCAAACTCCCAATAGCATTGAGGGCTCCAGCAAAGTCTTTCTTCGCTCTGCGGACTTTTCCTTGATAATTCAGAACTGATAAGAGTATTTCTTTGCATTCGTCATCACTTAATATGGCAGTAATCTCAAGTTTGGTTCGAGCGCGCGAAGTACCGACATAGAAAAGCAGAACATTTTCCTGGTCAAAAGTGTTCTTATCAACATCAAGCAGGATCACGACATCGGCTTCAAGCCCCTTGAACTTTCGGCATGTAGTGAACAAATATTTGTTGCGATACTTTCCATTATTCACGGAATCGCTCAAGATGCTCGTCGCCTCTGTTTTGCATGTCAAAAGGACAATATCTCGATACCCGTCAGCAGCAAGATCATCAATTATTGAATCAATTCGTTCTCTTTCGTTCTGAGCTGAATCACAAAAGTGAATTTTTGCAGGCGCGCCTTTAACTGCCCCCTCGAACACTTTTGGTTTTCGCTCAGTAATTGGGCGCAAAGAAGTTACGGCAATATTTTCGGTATTCCTGCAATTCCGGTATAGTGTCAATCGGCAATCCAAGTCGCCTATAAATTTAGGCATCTCTCTTGCTTGTATCAACTGTAATCGATCATAAAAGACATAGAATGTTCCGCCTTGACCCGCATCAACTATTATATCGTGGATAAGCTGAATAATATCCGTTTCTTCTATTGCTTCGCTTCCGAAATCCTGCCCTTCATCAATAATAACATGCTTATAAGGGAAGGATCCTGATATATAGTAATCTTCAAGTTTGGATTTAAGTTCACCATAGTCCGGTTTTACCGTATTGCAGGTCTTGCAGGCGAATCCAGCAATAGTGTAGTAACTAACAAGATCTCTTGCGTAGTTTTCTTCTAAGTATTCTTTCAATTGAGCATTAAAGCACAGAAACAACACCCGTTCTCCAGCGACTGCATGTCTGCGTGCTTTTTCAACCGCAATCATTGTTTTTCCGGTTCCAGCGGCTCCATTGACCGCAGCTGTCAGCTGTTCATCGAGGAAATCCAAAATTCCGGCTTGCTCATCCAAAAGACGATGAAACACGATTTTCTTCAAATCCGCTTCAAAAGATGCAGATGGGAATACATTGAACTGTGGGCAGAAGATTTCTCTGACCAATCGTTTGCTTTCAATCTCACTCAGTTTAGTTTCAATTCGGCTTGGCAATTGCAGTGTATAGATCTTGTCAACAAACTCTTTGGGATTAGACAGTGCTTCTTTGGTCAGGACAAGAGACTTGTCTCCTTCCGATGGTAAAGTCAAGTTTTTCAATCGGTCATTACTCACAGACGGAAACCACACGGCATGAAAAAACTTGCATTTCTCCAAAACAAACGCCATGTTGCTGTCGGATATGTATCTCATCAGTTTGTATTTGTTGGCACTTGCCTGATTAAATGGTCCGCCGTTATGCATCGGAATACCGCTGCCATAAAGCCAACAGCCATTTTCATACCTCACTTGACCGGCTTTGGCTTCCAAGCAGATAACACCCTTAGTACGATTAAAAATAACAAAATCCGTTTCGCTTTCGCGGAAGGTACCGTCTCTTGTATCAGTGATCCGGAAAGAATGAAATACATAATAATCTTCAGGAAGAAGTGCTAATGCGTCGAATATTAATCCTTCTTGGCTTGCCGGATCAAAGTCTCGAGGCTTCTCTGGAATCATTATCGCCATATTATCGCCCCTTTAACGCATCAAGTATTTTTCTGACAGTAACCGTATCATCGGCGCAATAAATGCAGTAAATGTCGCAGTTTCTTGCTACTTCGTAACAATCCTCATTATCCGAAGTGAATAGTGCAACTTGTGACTCTTTCCAAAAAAGGTCACATTTGTATTGTTCTTCGTTTCCGCCTATTTGGAATATGCAGTCTCTATACGGTTTTTCCTTTAGTAAAAACAAATCACTGCTGTTTTCCAATTCAGAAAGTAATGCTCTTTCTTTTGCATCAACAGCCCATGTTTTAAGGTCTTTCCATATTTCAGCATAGGCAGAGTCTCTCAAATCTGTCCCTTGGTCTGTAATGATAACATGTGTTCTGCTTCTCAGGCTTGCTTCATTGTTATCTTCGGAAACACTATTCTCCTTCCAAGGGGCAGAACCGTGCAATTGCTTGCTATAGAACCCCATCTCACGATTCTCATAAGTGCCGACAATAGTTCCTCTATCCAAGAAGATATTGAACTCTTCACAGCTTGTTTCAGGAATCAGACAACACGAATAGCATGCAGACAAATTGAGCGAATCGCGTCCCTGTCCCATGCTGAGACTACATACAGGATCGTTGGAACAAGTCATCGATTCTTCCATCGCTTTTTTGAATATTCCGGGGAATGTATCCGCGTAACCTTGCCGTACCAAACCTCCCATAGTACCTTCCGAATCTCCGCTTGCAGTATAAATGAAGATTCCTGACATTTGCTTTCCGTCGGCTGGTTCGCTGCAATACAAACGTTCTTTCAATGAAGCAATGCTGTATCCGCACTCAAAGCTCAGTTGCTTAATAAGCGCATGTGAAATCGTATGCAACAGAAGAAATTTTGCAGTTATTCTTCTCGGCCTTGATTGTCCTATAAATGACTTCCGATAGTTCTCGTTCAGAACATCGACTCTGTGCTGAATTTCCGGGTTATTGTCCTGCCATTTTGAAATTGCGCTTTCATCAAATTCGATAAAAATCCCTTCACCTCGAACCTCATAAGCAGGATACCAATTAGTGTCCTGTTGCTTGACAGGAACAATGTAATCCGAAGAGTTGTCTGCCATGTTAGCCTCAACGGGCTTAAGTCTGGAAAAACCAACAAGTGCCTGAACTTCCCGAACTTTATGAATTAAGGAGATGTTTCTTACAAACGGAATTGCATAATTTGAAATCTCTGTTCCTTCACGCAGGAAGTCTCCGTAGTCATCAGTTGACATCGACACTTCGCCGCTAAGTGCTTCGTACTCTTCTGCTCGGTATTTTACGCTTGTTGTGAGGTACTCTTCTTCACTGGCCGGAACAACCCATTTTCTCTCCAAAATCGGCTGCACCTTTTCTGCTGCTATTCCTTTTTCTATTGCAATTTTCTGTGCATACTCTCCTATTGTCCCCTGAATCAACAACGGCAGTAATTCTTTAGAAACAGCACTATTTCGCTTGTAACCGGAGATAATACCCTTACACTCCGCAAAAGCGCTACTATCCTCGATTTTTTTTGTAATCAGGCTCGAGTACGGCGGGATAACAAGCGAACTCACTGTGATTGGAAAATAAACAGAAGAACTGCCTCTTTGCAATACTTTCGGATATGCCACACATTTATCTTTTGTATGTTTCCACGGATGCCGTCCTGTACAGCGAAAATTGTATTTGCCTTCGTATTTTTGATCAAGTTCCTTCAAAGAGTCCTTGTCAAATGCCCCTTTGAGTGTTGCTTTTGCACCACAAGACTCACACGAAACAGTAAGTCCTTCAAGCCCTTCAGTAGAGGACGCACTGGTCTTAAATGTCAGGATTGGGTGTGAACAGATTGGTTTCGCTCCACCGTACATATTTTTGCAGTGAACCCATTTAACCCACGGGAAGTCGTCAATGTGCCCACACTCACAAGCAACGATGATACGCGTGACCACAAGATCTTGTCTGCATTTCGGGCATTGCATAAACTTAACCATATCCGGATCGCTATCGCGTCTTTTTTGTGTTGCCGACTTCCTGTAATCAGAAACCCAATCACTGATTGGCTGAAACCGTCTGCATTTCGGACAAAAGTACCATTCGGGAAAACGGGCATACGATATACCCTCACGACAATGAGGATCATCTTGTCCACCAGGAAGTCCGAAGTAATCAACATGAAGCACTTTTTCAAGACGCTCATCATGTATTTGCACAACCTGCTCCCGCCAATACTCTGGTGCAGCAGTCATCAAAGTTTGATTGGGGAAATCAATCATTGCGCCTACACCGTATTGTAAAACCGCTTGCGATGCACGAACGGAATGAGTTATTCGGTTCAATGGGACTTTCTTTGCCGATTCCAACTCCATCGATTATTCCTCCTCCCATATCAAAACATTTCCTGCAACGGTAGAATCAACATTTCGCATTGATGTCATTGTATCGAATGCAGGATCGTTGCGGCTCGTGTTAAAAGGTTTCATCAATCGCCCTTCGCCGTCATCAGGTTCTTTGATTAAGAATTTCTCTCCGTAATAAAAGTGATCTTCATCAAAGTTCTCAGCAAGTTGTTCCCACTTTTCAAACACCGAATCAATTTCAAGTGCAATCTCAGAAGAATCATCAACCATTTCGGTGTTCATTCGTTTAGAAATATCCGATGCACGCTCAGTAATGTATTTCTTAAGCTCGGCGATCCGTGCCGCATAGTCTTTGCGGTTAAACTTGGCTGCACCTTTTTCTGGGCTGAGTTCATCTTCAAGAACACGCACCATCGCAATCATTACAGCGTGAAGGGCACGATCTCTCGCAGGTTTTGAAAAAGGCGTCGCACCTGTCGGCTCGACATGTTTATAAAACGATTCGTGATAAGGTTTGAATTGCTCATAATGCGAACGATCTCTGCTTTTTGAGCCGTCATACAACGCAAAAGCGACACCCGGGAACGAGCGTCCGACTCGGCTCGAAGCCTGAATGTACTCGCTGGTTAACTTGGGCTGCCCGACCAAAAGCATAACATTCAGTCGAGCAACATCTATACCCACTGAAATCATATTCGTAGCCAACAGCACATTGGATGGGTAACGCTTGTTTTCAATATTTTCTCTCGAATAGCAGAGCTTTTCGAGCTTATCCAGCGTTTCATTCAATTGGGTGGTATTTACCCGGCTTGTCAGCTCGTCTGCACGGGCAACCATTCTGGCATCTTTTGCACTTCCAAGTCGGAACGCAGTCCTTTTAATGAAATCTTTGACATCGTCGTCCACTAAAGTTGAACACTTGCCTAAATCCTTCAAACTGTTAAAATAAACCGTAAGTGTCCAAAACTTGTCCTTAATGTCATCAGGGAGAGTCATTGTATTTATCTCCTGCATCAGTGCAGCAATTGAGCGCACCTCCATCATGGCTTTAGTTTTTCCGGAGGGCATAAGACCGACATATTTCCGGCCATAGATATTTTGATCGTAGTTGATGATTGACTCTCTCGCAAAGAATGAATCTTCTGCATCCAGCCCAGGGTGAGGGAACTGACTGACCTCACGATTATACAGAGCAGAACACTGTTCTTTTGCTCTGCGGATTGTTGCCGTAGATGCAACAATTTTTGCTCGAATGCCATTTCGTGTGCATAATGCATCAATTGCCGCCTCATACAAACCAACCATTGTACCCAGCGGACCGGAAATCAGATGTAACTCGTCCTGAATAACTAAATCAGGGGCACGATTGTCGGTTCCGGCAGCAAAAAATGCACCGATATCCTTTTTCCACGGAATCATTGCAAACTTATCCACCGTGCCAAAAAGAAGCGTCGGCGGGCAGGCGTACAGTTCTTCATCAATAATTTGAATTGGAAGTTTCCCTTGCTGATTAAAGAAACAACTCTCTTGAGGGCAAAACAGCTCAAAGTGCCTGTTGTTTCTCATGCGGTAGCCAAAAGTTCCAATCATTTTTGTTCCGTCTCGATCTTTGACTAATTTGGTTCCGCACCAAGGACATTTCAATACCTGAAATTTGTTGTGCTGCTCCTTCGCGTATTGAAGGGTATCCGTTCGAGCATCAGTAAGCTCTTTCAAATGCTTTTTTGCATCCGCATTCGTATTAGGGATATGTTCCCGCCCAATCCACAAGCCAATTGTAATCTCGGTATTTCCCAGCGGATATTTGCCGTATTGGGGGCGGCGGGACACTGCATCGTTGCGAATAAATTCACAAGCACATATAAGAGTAGATGCTCTCGTAAATTGCTGTGCAGCAAGTAGTCGCAAGGTATAGCGCATAACAGTTGTCCCATCCGATTCTGGAAGATGAGCGAGGCGTCTGAAGAATATGGTAAAAGCGGTCAATCCAAGGTACGCCTCTGTTTTTCCGCCGCCGGTAGGAAACCAAATCAAATCCACAATATTTCTGTCGCGAGCAAAATCATTTGTAATAGATTCAATGCTCATCAGCAAAAACGCTATCTGAAACAGACGCCAAGCATAGTTGTCCCCAGTTATTCCAATAGGTTTACTGTAATCCAAGGAATCAAGCAATTCCGCAAGGTTCTCATCTCTGGGATAGCGGTCAATGTTTCCTGTGTCGGATTGTAGTTTTAGATGCACTCGTTGCATAAACATTGCCCTGTTTGCAAGAGAAAACGCAGTCCATGCAACCGCATCTTCATCTAAGACCCGCAGCCCTGCTAACATTCTGTCTTTCGCTTTCAAACAACCGGAAATATTAATGCTGGCAGCAGATTGATAATGAGCAGGAAGGTCTTTCTGTTTTTCGACCAGCGCATCTATCCAACTACCGTAGGCTTCGACTACGCTCCTGAGTTCCGACAGTTTTTGAGATTTCTCCGTCCTGTCCAAATCTGATAGATGGCGCATAGAAAGAGCTTCCGCTTTAATTCCAAAACTCTTGGGAATAGTGAAATCCATTTGGGGTACTTCCGTTTCCGGGAAAAAGTCATTATATATTATCCCGTTCCCTTCGGTATCAATTTCCCAGTTAACAGATGTGCCAAGTCCCGTTCCGTAAACACGCTTATTCCTGTATTGCAGTTCCAGAGACTGTTCCTCAGAGTCTAACACATTGAAATCGACCAGGGATGAATATTCACAGAACCTGAACCCGTTCATTTCAGACTCAATCTTTATCACTGGTTGAAACAGACAGCGAGTTCCATTAGATTTCTCCTCGTCGTCATTTACAAGCATAATTGTAACAGAATATAAGTGTTCATTGATTTTTCTTTTCAGTGCTGTAATTTTAGCGCTTGTTTCATCAAGGTGCTTATTATCATCCACATAATCACCTGACGAAAAATCAACAACAGCTTCCACATTATGCGGGACGCGCACATATCCCCCTTTTAATTGGTCACAAAGCTTATACATTGCAGGGAAAATACCATACTCTTCTCCGTCAAGAAAATCCCGTTCGTATAGATCATGAACTGTTTTTCTATTTAAGCCGGTACAGAGTTTCAGGCACTTTTCTTCGCTATCGTAAACCACATATGAGGACAGTTGGGTCGGTACTGAGTATTTCTCCGGAGAATCCGGATAAAAAGGTATCCTGCAATCGGACATCTTGGCTTTTCTGTAGGTAGCAAAAGCAACTTCGCACTTCAACACTTGCGGATTAGATGAAGCAAGAAAAGTAAAGCCAAGTGAGGACGGCATATTCTGTGCGGCTAAGCTGATTTCCTCGTCCAGGTTTTCTTCCTCCGCTGGGGTCACTGGATCTGTTTTCTCCTTTTCATCGTCTGCGGTTTCTTCCTCTTCGTCGGAGAGATCTTCCGACGGTTCACTGGATTCTTCCACTCGTGAAGGGTCGTTATTATCTGCGTTTAATTTGTTGTTCTTTGGGAAAAGTATCCCTATGGAGTAACGCACATCCGGGGAATTTGTTATCAGCTCATGCTCTGCATCGGGAATTGATATTTCCGATCCCGGACCAAGCAATTCTGCCTTTACCCGAGCAATATACTCATCCCGAGCCGACAGGTACTCGTTAATAGAGCTCATATAGCATATCCTCCTATTGGTCAATAGTAATTGGGCGATTTGTTGTGTTTATCGGAACCTCGTCGTTCACAAAAGTAATAGTTTCAATTTGTAGCGTAACAGCGGCATCTTTAATTCGATCGGCAATAGCCGCTGTCATTGTGCCTGTAAGATCACCATTCCCAGTAACTTCACCCAGAATTGCCTGACCGATTACCTTCAAGATTTGACGACGAAGCTTATATATTTGTCCGCCGGCATCAAAGCAGATTTCTGCACCGTCAAACAACTCATCGTTCCCTGCAATTAAAGCAATCTGCTGAATAGAATCGAGCTTTTGAGGGCGTACTGTATGAGATTCTTCATCCAACCATCCCCGAATCGTTATTTCCTGAACGCTTACTCCGTTTGAAATCATGTCATCAGCAATCTCTTTTGCACTGCGCCCGGTTCGTTTCATGTAGTCAATAAGCGTTTTTTTCCATTCGCGGGATTTATAATACGCATCCTCAATTTCGTGAGGAACAAGTTTGTTGTTAATCATATCCCGCAGAATTTCTTCAACTATATCCCTCGTTTTTGATGTGCTCCGTGTAAATACAATGACATCACCTTCTGAGAGATCCGATGCAACGACCTCCTTAACCGAATTGTCAGCTTCATCCAAAACATAAGCCTTATAGTTCTTAGTAAAGAAGGCTATCTCATCCGAGTCAAATTTTGCTACTGCAACAATCTCCGCCATGTTTTTTCCGTCACCACCGGAAAAACTGTTACGGATTGCTTTAATCGGAGCCGAACTGATATAGTCCGTAATCTCTGTATCGATGATGTCTACTTCGTTCAGGTCATCTTCATCAATTCCTATCGAATCTTCTTCGTATTCATCATCGATCAGGATCGTGGACCGCTTGTTCAGCAAATGTTCGGCAGCTTTTGCATCCCGCGCCTGCTTCTTGTATCGATATTTTTCGCATTCGTAAAGCAACAAGTCAATTTCTTGTGAAGAACGACAGCGTAGAGCATCAAATCGTTTCCCCGAAATATTACCGACAACAATAACTGCGCCGTACAACTGCGTACTGTCGAATCGATTTGCTGTCATTATGCATATGTTAGTTTCGATGTTGAGGTTATGTAGGCGCAGAAACTTGTCTATCACAATACTAAAATAGGCTTTGGGTACAACAACTGCAATTTTACTCTGTTGAGCTTCAAGGACCTTCAAAAATGCCGCTTCTTTCGGGGTGCTGTCGTGAAGTTCTAAATAGACATCTTCTAAAAGACTAATAACAGAAGCTGCCGAATCTTTCAGATAATCTGGGAAATTCTTTACTGTTTCTTCAAGTCGATGTAACCGTAGTTCAGGTTTCTCAACATTGTCTACAACCCCGCATTCAATCAGGTCTTCCAGCAAACCTATCGGAAAAACGGCAGTCATAAACAAATTCATCAACGAATAGGATTGCACGATGAAATCATCTTTTTGATCGGAACTGTACTCTGAGGATTTCACCAAATAAATTGCTTTTTTGAATTCCTTGTATTTTCCCCAATTTATAAACCCGGGAACAACAGTTGCGTTGACTTCCTTGTCGATAATTGCGCCTATTTGAGCATCCATTTGTTCCGTGTATGAATTGCGCGATATCGGAGGACAACTGTTTGACAGCAGGAAATCTTTCGTACAGGCAAACAGGCTTGCTTCTTCATAATTAGCAATCAAATTTGCGGAGACCTCGGAGTCAAGATGCATGCATAGATAAACATATTGAATAGATTGGCGGTCAATCAACTCAGGAAGCTCGGTTTCACCACGGCGGTAGGCATCTTCACCAAAGACAACAAGTCCGATATGCTTATTACCGCCTTTTCTAAGCAGCAGTTTTCTTGCAACAGAAACCTTTCCTGTAATCTTAATTACCGGTTCGTTTTTTGATGGATTAATACCGTATTGATACTCCTGTTCGCCTTCTGTGTAATAGGACACCGGCACCAAATCGGTCAGTTTAATATCCGTACCATTGAACCTGAATGATACACTCCCCACAAGCCTATTTGCCTCCTCACGAGACATCACAATTACCGTGGAGGTATCAACAGTTCGCGGGATTTCCGCCTCTTCCATACCCAAGACATACCTGAAAAAGTTATATCTCTCGCCGCTTTCACGGCGAAGTCCTCGATTGTCCATAGTTTTTGACGGTCCAAAGTACGGAACAATCTTTGTCCAACTTGACTCAGGCAAATATCTCTGCCCGCTTTTGTCGCTTTGCAGCACGATAAACTTTCCAGGGGTCGGCCGAGGATTCTCCTCAACAGAGTTTACGAAGCCCTTGAAAAACCATTTTGATGGTTTGCTTTTTCCTTTACTGCCGTCATAGCATAGTACCATGTTGTCTGCCTGAAGTGAGAAAATAATGTCATTAGCATTTGTTTCGTTGTACAATACATCAGATATTGCCGCGTATGCCAAAAGAATTGCATCAAAACAGATTGAGCCCGTATGCAACACAATTCCGACATTATGCCGCTTGTCCTCGATCGTAGAGGAAATAAAGCCGGAAAATGTCTTAATAAGCAGCTCTTTAGAAACAACATTACCGTCAATACAAACATCACAGTTTCTGATTATTTTGCTCATTGTGTTCTGAATCGAATCCATTTAGATGCACTCCCTTTCATTTGCTAAAGGATAGCAGATCTTCAAATTGATATGTGCCGTCTTCTTCATGATGCACACATCCGACTTGAACCAATTGTGATATGATTTGCGATGCCCGTGCTGCAGACATATTTAGATACGAAGCCAATTCCTTAACCCTGAAGCGATTGGATTTATAATGATATACAATATCAAAATAACGGTTCAAGGTTTCTGTTCGCAGATGGCAAGACATTTCTTTGTTTATTTTGCTACAAAGCAAAAACTCATTTCCATACATACTGAAAATGCGCTTTTCTATCTCGGAAAAAGAACTGTACATCATATCACAGCATTTTTGTATAAAGATGGCATACTCCTCAATCACAGGTATTGTAACTGAGTTGCCAAATTGCTTAAACTTCTGTACATTAGGGATTCCTTCTGGAAAGGAAAACTGATCAGCTCCGTTTTCATCCACAAAGGCATATCCAATAAATCCTTGCAGCCGCCCCCATTCATTCGGCGTCATTGTTCGGATATATTTATCATTTATCGGAGAATATTTGCCCTTTACGCTTGTGCCGGCACAAGACGCACCGTTGATTGGGTCATATATGAGATTTCGCTCACGCCCGGAGCCGCCGGTTGCAAGAAGCGTATTGGCAATTGGATTTTTAATTTCAGGTGCGTTAACAATGCAATACCCAAAACCATACCCCTTATCATGCTGTGTAACTATGTGCTTTTCTAATGTCTCAAGATATCCTGACGAAAGGAAAAAACGCGGATCGACCTTTTCGTCCAGTACATCTTTGAGGTTTTCAAAAACGGGTGTTCTTGATCTTTTGCATGGAGCTTCTTTCGGCAAAATACTTATGTGTTGTCCGAAATAAGCTCGACTGAATGCAACAATATATACGCGAGGGCGATTCTGCGGAACACCGAAATCCCTGGAATTACGCAAAAAAGCCGAGCGTTCGTATTGTGTTTCCCCTTTTTCATCGTGTGTTACACCAACTATATGATAATCAAGCTGTCGATCGAGGGTGTCAACAATGGTTTTGAATGTTGCCTGCTTATCATGCGAAAGAAGGTTTTGTACATTTTCCAAAAACACAACTTTGGGTCGAGTCATCTTGATGATTTTTGCAATATCAAAAAAAATTGTTCCCTTTGTTTTGTCCTCGAAACCCTGTTGTAAGCCCACACTGCTAAATGCTTGACACGGAAATCCAGCAAGTAAAACATCATATCGAAGTGTTTGAAGGTGTTTTTTGAATTCTTCGCTCGTTACATCATTGCGGGAGTTCTCATGAAACAGATGCTCGTATGTTCTGCAAGCCATCTCGTCGATTTCTGCCGAGGCAATATTCCTATACTCTCCGGCTAATTCAAACCCCCGTCTTATGCCACCTATACCTGCACACAGGTCAATAGTTTTCAAGTTCATCTATCTCTCTCCTTGAGAGCATCGACGATTAAATCCGCACAGGCTTTCACATTTCTTTTAATATCATCGCCCCAAAAACGGAGGACTCTCCATCCGTTCGCCTCTAATGCAGCGTTAACCTCTTTGTCTCTTTCTATATTTCTTTCTATCTTCGGGATCCAAAACTCGCGGTGGCTCTTGATATCACTCTGCTTAACTTCCCAATTATAACCGTGCCAGAATTCACTATCACAAAAAACCGCGACTTTCTTCCCTTTGAATACAATATCGGGTTTTCCTACTACATCTTTGGCGTTTTTCCTGTAACGGATGCCGCGAGACCACAGTTCTTTTCGCAAAAGGACTTCAATTTTTGTGTCTTTGCATTTTATAGCCTGCATGTTTTTATGTCTTTGTTCTGCTGTATGTGTGTCCATCACAATGTACCCATATTTTGATATTCGGTTTTTGCTCAATATTCTTGTATGATAATTGTAGTTTAATTACTGTCCTATAAACCGGACTTTAATCAGTCATCGTAAAATTCCATTATTTCGTCAGGAGTACACTCAAGGGCTTTGCAGATACTGCCGACAACATCAGTTGTTATATTCTCATCTCTTGAGAGCTTTAACATCTGATAACGGGTTAGGTGGGCAGCTTCCTGTAAGTCTTTTTTCTTCATCTTCTTATCAATCAGGATTTTCCAAAGCTTATTGTATCTGACCGCCATAATCATTCTCCTTCGGCTTGTGTATATGAGCCAACCAATATATAACAGTATAGCACACATTTCTTGGATTTTCAATCTAAAGTGCTGGATTTCGGATACAAATGTTACAAAAAAGTCGAATCCCCATAGATTCGATGCTTAATTGCAGTGTTCATCTTCTGTGTATAGGTTTATGATTGTTTTTCCGTTCGCTTTTGCATAGTCAAAGGCAATCCCAGCCCCACTTTTTGGCTGATAGCTTGTTATTGCTTTTTTCGACTCTTTTCGACTCGCCGGAAGGTATTCGTTATTAAAGTAAAAGACGCAAAAGTCACTTGCCTGAATCATAGCTTGATTGCGTTCCACATAAGCAGCTTTCCCGGCAGCAGCAATTCCATCAGGGCAAATACTGTCCTCATATCCATCTAATAGGAACTGCATCGTATAAGCGTCTGCGTCAGGATAATCCGTCCGATAGTGTATTCTGCGAATTTGGGGGTAAACTTCTCTTAGTTCTGAAACCACCTCGTAGCAGAGAGTATTAAATTCGGAATGATCTCCAAACAGAAAGGTTGCTACGCCCTGCTCAAGCAGATAGCAAATATTGTCCCGCAATCGACTTGCAAGCTCCTTCTTATGCTTAATTTTCCTATGCCCGATAAAACAACAGGTCATACAAACACCACCAAGAATAACAGTAGAGCAAATGAGCATATTATTGTCCATCTGCACTTATTATTATATTTTTGCTCTATATTTTAGTCAATAGCTTCACACCGAGAACAGAAAGCCAAGAGAGAATAACATATAATTATTATGGACTCGAGGTGGAGCAAATGAGCAAAGAAATTGACTTCAAAAATAGAGATAGATTTATTCAACTGGGAATCACAATTTCAGTTCTTCGTAAAATGCGAGGAATGTCGCAGGAGCAGCTTGCGGCAGAGGCGATGATGAGCCGTTCGCATCTTAGCGCAATCGAAGCACCAAATATCGTCAGACCCTTTTCCGTAGAGGTTCTATTTAATATTGCTGATGCGCTGAAGGTTGAGCCGGGTGATTTGCTGAACACCTCAATTATCCCGGATCAAATTCTAAACAAAAAAGAAAAATAGGTGGCTATGGGACAATAAAGCCCATAGCCACCTATTTTAATATTGCGGTACCCCGTATCCGAGAATTTCGTAGTGACCTACGCTGTACTGGTTTACCCTCAACGGTATAAACGATACCGTTTTCGACTTTTTGGACAATGCCGGTGTGGTCGGATTGTCCATCCTGCGGACCCGACGAACCCTTGTTATCCCAATCAAAGAAAATGATCATTCCGGGGACAGGCTCGACAGAACCGTCGATCCACTGTCCTCGATCTTTGAACCACTGGACGCCGTTCACGCAGCCTGCATATTTGGGTACAACCCCGGTGTCGATATAGCCGCACTGATCGGCGCACCAGCTTACAAAACAAGCGCACCATTCCACACGGCTTCCGAAGCCGTACCAAGACCAGTACGGCTCGCCGCCCACATTGCCCACCTGAGAAAGAGCGACGGTGACGATCTGATCCTCGCTATAACGGATGCCGTAAAGTACCGCCGCCCAAAGGGAATTGTTTTTGTCCTTGAGAAGCTCGGCAAGGTATTCCCGTTGTTCTGCGTCAAAGCCGTATAGGTCAGCCATCTCATCCAGCGTCAAATGAGAAACGGTGATATAAAGCGTTGTTTTTGTGACTGTCGTTTCCGTCTGAACG
>OCSG01001350.1_pt1 | contig 15646 bp, 15 predicted proteins | sample 1538831 | NCBI WGS metagenome assembly OCSG01 (sample SAMN04571729, study PRJEB22368) | human gut metagenome | biome: human gut; material: stool | host: Homo sapiens | place: Luxembourg | collected 2012-09-20 | reverse complement strand
TTCATGGCGGAAGTCCACTAGGGGCTTGGGGAGCGTAACTCCCCAAAAGAAAGAAGATGTAATATGATAGTGTATGATAATTGAGATAAACTAAGAATGGTGGTATAATTTCTTTAATAGTAATTGAAAGTGGAGGAAATGTATGAAGGATTTTATTGATTTTTTGAAATTACCACCGAACATTTTAGGAGCTTTATCTATTGCCAGTGGTACATTATTATTATTGCCTCAAAAGTTAGCCCAAAAGTTTTATATTATAAATTTTCGAGAAAAATATGGTTTTACAATAGGCATTGTTTTTGTGATTTCCACAGCTTTACTAATCGTTTTATTACTATCTAAAATTTTTCATTTCTTTTATGACAAGTATGCTTCTAAGAGATTAGGAACTGCTCAGATTAAATATTTGAAAAATATGACACCAGAACAGGTGACAATCATTCGGGAGTTTTTACGTGAACCAACTCACACCCTGCCATTACCCATGAACAATGGATTAGTAATAGAACTTCAACATTTACAAATATTAACCCCTGCCGGACAAACTCATTTAGTAAGTATGTTAGACCCACAAATCAATTATTTTTTACAACCTTGGGTAATTAAAAAAATCAATAGTGATGAAGAATTAAAGCGAATATTTTATTAGAAAAATGGCAACTGACAAACAAAGTTAGTTGCCATTTTTTGTTCTAAGAAAGGACGTGATACTGATTGAGGAAATGAGAATCTACATCCTGAACACCACACGGTTTTACCATGAAGATTTTGAGGAATATCCTGGGGCATGGTTTTCCTGCCCTGTGGATTTTGAAGAAATCAGGGAACGTCTTGGGGTTCAGAGTGAGGAAGAAATCGAAATTGAAGACTATGAGCTGCCCTTTCCATTGGAGGGCAACACAAGGCTCTGGGAAATCAACGCCCTTTGCCGGATGGTACAGGAAATGCAGGGAACGCCCCTCTATTATGAAATGGATGTGGTACAAAAGCGGTGGTTTCCCAGCTTTACGGAATTTATCGACCACAAAGACCAGATACGCTGCTATCCGGTGCAGGACGGGGAATCCCTCGCCCGTTATCTGGTGCAGGAGGTACAGCTATTTGGAGAAGTACATCCAGACCTGTTGAACCATATCGACTACGCTGCCATTGGTCGGGAACTGGAAACCAGCGAAAACTACCTGTTTACGGACAATGGTATCTTTTATTACCGCTAAAAGGAGGTAGAAGAACTTGGAGGAAATGCGGATTTACATTGCCAACTTAGGAAAATACAATGAGGGCGAACTGGTCGGGGCATGGTTCACGCCGCCTGTGGACTTTGAGGAAGTCAAGGAACGTATCGGTTTGAATGATGAATATGAGGAATACGCCATCCATGATTATGAGCTGCCCTTTGAGATTGACGAATATACCCCCATTGAAGAAGTCAACCGCCTGTGTGAAATGGTGGAGGACTTACCGGAGTACATTCAGGAGGAACTATCAGAGCTGCAATCCTACTTTGGCAGTATCGAAGAACTCTGTGAGCATGAAGACGATATTATCTGCCATTCCGGCTGTGATGATATGGCGGATGTGGCTCGCTGCTATCTGGAAGAAAGCGGACAGCTTGGCGAACTTCCGGCACACTTACAAAACTATATCGACTACGCCGCCTATGGGCGTGACATGGAATTGGAGGGAACCTTTGTTGTCACGAACCACGGCGTATATGAAATCTTACGGTAGACCCGTCTGTATCTCTTTCAGGAAATACAGGCGGATTTTTTGATTCAGGGGCAGCTCGTTTGCTGCCCCCATCTTTTAGAAAGGACGGACAACATGAAGAAAATACGAAGCTATACCAGTATCTGGTCGGTGGAAAAGATACTCTATTCCATCAATGATTTTAAGCTTCCATTCCCCATCACGTTCACACAGATGGCGTGGTTCGTGATATCGGTGTTTGCGGTTATGCTCTTGGGGAACCTCCCTCCCCTTTCGTTCATTGGCGGGGCATTTTTAAAATATTTCGGCGTACCCTTTGCCCTCACTTGGTTCATGTGCCAGAAGACCTTTGACGGGAAAAAGCCTTATGGCTTCCTGAAATCCGTACTGGCATATCTGGTACGCCCGAAACTGACCTATGCAGGAAAGCCCGTGAAGCTGGAAAAGGAATATCCGGCACAGCCCATCACGGCAGTAAGGAGTGATATTTATGGCATATCCGATTAAGTATATCGAAAATAACCTTGTGTTCAACCATGACGGGGAGTGCTTCGCTTACTATGAGCTGCTTCCCTACAACTATTCCTTTTTAAGCCCTGAACAGAAGTATCAGGTACACGATTCATTCCGGCAGCTTATCGCCCAGAACAGGGACGGGAAGATTCACGCCCTGCAAATCAGCACGGAATCCAGCATACGGGCGGCACAGGAACGCTCCAAACAGGAAGTGACGGGCAAGTTAAAGGACGTTGCCTGTGCAAAGATTGACGCACAGACCGAAGCCCTGATTTCCATGATAGGGGAAAATCAGGTGGACTACCGCTTTTTTATCGGCTTTAAGCTGCTTGTCAATGAGCAGGAAGTCACCATGAAGCAGTTTCGCAGGGAAGCAAAGACCGCTGTTTCCGACTTCCTCCATGAAGTCAACCACAAGCTCATGGGGGATTTTGTTTCCATGAGCAATGAGGAAATCTGGCGGTTTCAGAAGATGGAAAAACTGCTGGAAAATAAAATCTCACGCCGCTTTAAAGTCCGGCGGCTTGATAAGGACGATTTTGGCTATCTGATTGAGCATTTATACGGGCAGACCGGAACCGCCTACGAAGATTATGAGTATTACCTGCCGAAGAAGCGGTTTCAGGAGGAAACGCTGGTGAAATACTATGACCTCATCAAACCCACCCGTTGTCTGATAGAGGAAAACCAGCGGTATCTGAAAATCGAACAGGAAGACGGGACAGTTTATGCCGCCTACTTTACCATCAACAGCATTGTGGGGGAACTGGACTTTCCATCCTCGGAAATCTTTTACTATCAGCAGCAGCAATTTACCTTTCCCATTGATACCTCTATGAATGTGGAGATTGTCACAAACCGGAAAGCCCTCTCCACGGTACGGAACAAGAAAAAAGAGCTGAAAGATTTGGACAACCACGCATGGCAGAATGACAGCGAAACCAGTACAAACGTGGTGGACGCTTTAGACAGCGTAAATGAGCTGGAATCCACCTTAGACCAGAGCAAGGAATCCATGTATAAGCTGTCCTATGTGGTGCGTGTGACGGCTCCCGACTTGGAAGAACTGAAACGCCGCTGCAATGAGGTGAAAGATTTTTATGACGATTTGAACGTGAAGCTGGTTCGCCCCTTTGGGGATATGCTGGGGCTGCATGGGGAATTTCTCCCTGCCAGCAAACGGTATCTGAACGATTACATCCAGTATGTCACCAGCGACTTCCTCGCTGGTCTTGGCTTCGGGGCAACCCAGATGTTGGGGGAACCGGAGGGCATTTATATCGGGTACAGCCTTGATACAGGAAGAAACGTGTACTTAAAGCCTGCCCTTGCCAGTCAAGGGGTAAAAGGCTCCGTCACCAACGCCCTTGCTGCCGCTTTTGTCGGCTCCCTCGGCGGCGGAAAATCATTCAGCAACAACATGATAGTCTATTATTCCGTATTATTTGGGGCACAGGCACTCATTGTTGACCCGAAAGCGGGTGCGAAACGTTCCTACTTGAAAAGAGTAGGCACAGCACTTCATTAAATCAATATTTAATGTGTGTTGGAGAACTAAACACACGAATAGTCGAATGACGGGGTAACGCCCTGAAAGGCTACTTTAATACTCCGACTGGCAGAAACTTGAGTAAACAAGGCTCTGTCAGAAGCTCGGTGAAGTCGGCAGACAGACACCGTAACAGATAATGCTGACGAAAGATTCCCAGAGGTGGGCGTTGTGTCTTATATGCCGGAAGTCTATAAAATATCTATGGTTAGAATGTAGATGAGAGGTCTACTGACGAATCCTTGAATGTACAGGTCTATATCGGGGCTGGATAGAAATGTCCAGTGACACAAATAGTGTCGCTACTGTGGGTGAGTAAGACTCTGCATTTATGAAAATCCATATAACGTTAAAGGCGTTATCAAGGTAGCAGGCTTATAGAGGAAACCTAAGGATATATGTACAGATAGTGTGTTTGGAACGTTGAAAGCTGACAACATGGAGATTTTACTGTCTGTGAAGTGTTCACATCAGAAAGTTATTGTGAGATTAGCAATGATATAAGGTGTGTTAATGTCAGTGAGAGTGGTGGCACAGTACCTATGAAACCGTGATAACAAGCGGTGGAGGGATAGCCACTAGTCATATGAAGAATAGAATTACTAAGAAAAATGGTATGGGTTCGAGTAAGACTAAGAGATGTACTTGCTCCTGCAAACAAGGAGGGTACAGACCATGCTAAAGAAAAACAAGCTCCGCTATAACGAGTATTATGATATGCAACATATTTATGACGAGTTATACGCACAGAGCAAGAACGGTAATAACTTTTATAAGTTACTTGAAATTATTGGTTCGGAACAAAATATTTGTTTAGCTTACCGTAATCTGAAATCAAACAGTGGAAGTAAAACGGCTGGAACGGACGGAATGACGATAGATGATATAAAACGATTCAGTAATGCTGAGATTGTCGCTACCGTTCGGGAAAGTCTTAACGACTACCGCCCGAAATCAGTCAGACGTGTTTTCATTCCCAAAGCTGGGAGCGATAAAATGCGTCCATTGGGGATTCCGTGTATCTGGGACAGGCTGGTACAACAATGTATCCTGCAAGTCCTAGAGCCGATATGCGAACCAAAGTTCCATAATCATTCCTATGGATTCCGTGCGAATCGAAGTGCCCACCATGCAGTCAGCAGAGTAACGACACTGATAAATTTATCAAAATATCATTACTGTGTTGACGTAGACATTAAAGGATTTTTCGATAATGTCAATCATGGAAAACTATTAAAACAAATCTGGACACTTGGTATTCGGGATAAAAGATTGATTTGCATTATCAGCAAAATGCTGAAAGCTGAAATTGACGGCGAGGGTGTCCCAGAAAAAGGAACACCACAAGGCGGTCTGTTAAGTCCACTGCTCTCCCTCATAGTCCTTAATGAATTAGACTGGTGGGTAAGCAGTCAGTGGGAAACATTCCAGCCGAAGAACCGCAGTAAAAATGGGTGGCTTCAATACGCAAAGAAATATACCAAACTGAAAAGCGGTTTTATTGTACGTTACGCTGATGATTTTAAAATCATGTGTTCAACCTATGGAGAAGCACAAAGATTTTACCACAGTACCGTAGATTTTCTTAATAAAAGACTGAAATTAGAAATCAGTCCAGAGAAATCAAAGGTAGTAAATCTGACGAAAAATTCATCAGATTTTCTGGGGTTCAAAATCAAAGTCATTCCAAAAGGAAGAACGAAACACGGTTATGTTGCCAAAACAGATATGAACCAAAAAGCATTAAAGAAAGCGAAAACAAATCTAAAGTTAAAGGTAAAAGATATAGCCAGACATACGACTGGCTTCAATATCAGCAGATATAATCTGACAGTTATCGGTATGCAGAATTACTACTGCATAGCAACTAACGTATATAACAACCTGACAGAAGTAAGTTACGCTCTCTTACCGACCATACGAATCCGTTTAAGGAACATTGCAAAATCAGTTCCATTTGAAAGTACAAGTTCAGAATTTCAGAGCAGGACAAAAGGAATCAGACCAAAAACAAAAATAGTGATGATTGCGGATAATCCGCTATTGCCGATTCAAGGAGTACAACACAAAAATCCTATGAATTTCTCGCAAGATATTTGTAATTTTACAAAGCAAGGGAGAAACAAGGTGCATGAGGACGTTGTAGTTGTAACAAAAGAAGAAATCCGAGCGTTGTTGGAAAATGAAAACCCTGCCGATAGCGTAGAGTTTAACGACAATCGTATTTCGGCATATATCGCACAACAAGGCAACTGCTATGTAATGAATCGTCGAGGAACTCCGTCCACTCTGATATGTATTCACAAATCAGACAAAGGAGATAACCTTGACAGATATTCTAATCTGGCATTTGTGGAAATTCCCATTGCAAAGGCAATCCTAACAGAATCAGCAGACGAAGCAAAATCACTGTTAAAAGGTTATGTTCTTAATAGTCAGCAGAAGAAAAAACTGAACAGAATACGGACGAATTACGGATACCAGACAATAACTGGGAAATAACTTATAAATCTATTTGGATATGATGGAACGCCGTATGAAGCGAAAGTTTCATGTACGGTGTGAAGCGGGGGAAAACTTGGAGATAACATCAAAAAGTTACCTATCGCTATAACGGGGACGGTGGAAAGAAACCCTGCCGGAAATCGCCCATGAAATCAATATCGTAAACCTGACCTCGGAGGAACAGAACAGGGGCTTACTCGACCCCTATGTGATTATGGAGAACCCAAAGGATTCCGAATCACTGGCAATCGACATATTGACCTTTTTAACCGGCATTTCCAGCCGTGACGGGGAAAAGTTCCCTGTTCTTCGGAAAGCTATTCGTGCAGTAACAAACAGTGAGGAACGGGGGCTTTTCAAGGTGATTGAAGAACTTCGGGCGGAGGGAACCACCATCAGCACCAGCATAGCCGACCATATCGAATCCTTTACGGACTATGACTTTGCACACCTGCTCTTTTCGGATGGGGATGTCACACAGTCCATCAGCCTTGAAAAGCAGCTCAACATCATTCAGGTGGCGGATTTGGTGCTGCCGGATAAGGAAACCTCGTTTGAAGAATACACCACAATGGAGCTGCTTTCCGTGGCAATGCTCATTGTAATCAGCACCTTTGCCCTCGACTTCATCCACACCGACCGCAGCGTGTTTAAGATTGTGGATTTGGATGAAGCATGGAGCTTCTTACAGGTGGCACAGGGAAAGACCCTCTCTATGAAGCTGGTTCGTGCCGGACGTGCCATGAACGCAGGCGTTTACTTTGTGACCCAGAACACGGACGATTTGCTGGATGAAAAGCTGAAAAACAATCTGGGCTTGAAGTTTGCGTTCCGTTCCACGGACATCAACGAAATCAAGAAGACCCTCGCCTTTTTCGGGGTAGATTCCGAAGATGAAAACAACCAGAAGCGGCTCCGTGACTTGGAAAACGGACAGTGCCTTATCAGTGATTTGTACGGGCGTGTAGGAGTGATACAGTTCCATCCTATCTTTGAAGACCTGTTCCATGCCTTTGATACCAGACCGCCCGTGAGAAAAGAGGTGGAATGATGGTGATACATAGAACTTCCAACGGGCAGCAACTCCCTGTTCCCCATCACGCAAAAAAGGGCTTGTCTTGGAAGACGGCAGGAAAAGTGATTGGCAGGGTGCTTCTGGCACTCCTGCTCATCCTCCTGCTGCTGGCAGTCTTCGGCACAGCCGCCCATGCTGCCGGACTGGTGGATGATACGGTGGACGCTGCCAACGAATACAGCAAATATCCTCTGGACAACTACCAGCTTGATTTTTATGTGGACAGCGGATGGGACTGGCTCCCGTGGAACTGGCTGGACGGTATCGGAAAACAGGTGATGTACGGGCTGTATGCCATCACAAATTTTATCTGGACAATCAGCCTGTACCTTTCCAACGCCACGGGGTATCTGATTCAGGAAGCCTACTCGCTGGACTTCATTTCCTCTACGGCGGATTCCATTGGGAAAAATATGCAGACCCTTGCAGGCGTTACCACAGGCGGCTTGTCCTCGGAGGGATTTTATATCGGGTTCCTGCTGATTCTCATTCTGGTGGTGGGGATTTACGTTGCCTACACAGGGCTTATCAAACGGGAAACCACAAAAGCCATCCATGCCGTTGTGAATTTCGTGGTGGTGTTCGTGCTGTCCGCTGCCTTTATCGCTTATGCTCCTGATTATATCGGGAAAATCAATGAATTTTCCGCAGACATCAGCAATGCCAGCCTGACCCTTGGCACAAAGATTGTGCTGCCGAACTCGGAAAGTCAAGGAAAAGACAGCGTAGATTTGATACGGGACAGCCTGTTTTCCATACAGGTCAAGCAGCCGTGGCTCCTGCTGCAATACGGCAACTCGGATGTGGAAAACCTTGGGGCTGACCGCGTGGAACGCCTGCTCTCAACCAGCCCAGACGAAAACAACGGGCAGGACAGGGAAGAAATCGTGGTGGAGGAAATCGAAGACAGGGAAAACACCAACCTTACCATCACAAAAACCATCAACCGCTTGGGAACCGTATTCTTCCTGTTTATGTTCAATATCGGTATCTCCGTTTTTGTATTCCTACTCACGGGGATAATGATTTTTTCACAGGTGCTTTTTATCATCTACGCCATGTTCCTGCCTGTGAGCTTCCTCCTCAGCATGGTTCCCTCTTTTGAGGGGATGTCCAAACGTGCCATTACAAAACTGTTCAATACCATCCTTACCAGAGCCGGAATCACCCTGATTATCACGGTAGCGTTCAGCATTTCCACCATGCTCTACAACCTGTCTGGGGAATATCCGTTCTTCCTGACGGCGTTCTTGCAGATAGTGACCTTTGCCGGAATTTATTTCAAGCTGGGGGATTTGATGGGGATGTTCTCCTTACAGAGCGGCGATTCCCAAAGCATGGGGAGCCGTATCATGCGAAGACCCCGTATGCTCATGCACGCCCATATGCACCGTTTACAGCATAAGTTAGGACGTTCTGTGGCGGCTCTTGGGGCTGGTACGGCTGCCTACCACGCAGGAAAACAGGCTGGCTCAGACCAGAGAACTGCTTCCAGCTCCGGTTCTTCCAAACGGACACAGGCAGACCACAGCAGACCAGATGGGCAGGCAGCACCGGAAAAGGAATCCGCATGGAAACGGGCTGGTTCTGCGGTAGGTGCGGTGGCAGATACCAAAGATAAGATAGCCGATACTGCCGGACAGCTTCGGGAGCAGGCAAAGGATTTGCCTGTCAATGCAAAGTACGCTCTTTACCACGGGAAAACACAGGTATCAGAGGGAGTACGGGATTTTACTTCCAGCGTGACCCAGACCCGAACTGCCAGAACCGAACAGCGGAACGCACAGGCAGAAAGCCGCAGACAGACCATTGCAGAACGCAGGGCGGAACTGGAACAGGCAAAACAGCCGCAAAAGACAGCTTCCGAAGTACCCAAAGGGGCGGCTCCTGTCCATGAACGCCCTGTTACTGCAAAGCAGCCGGAAGATTTCCAACATCATGCAGATACCTCTCATACAGGAAAGCCAGCTGTGCAGCCTGCTTCCCCATCCATCAGGGAACGGGGACAGGTTCCTTATGGGAGAGCTATTGCAGAACGGGCTTCGGTTCCAGTGGTAAAAGCGGCTTCCATCCACCATGAACAGACACCGCCTATAAGGACAGAACGCCAGATAGTCCCTCCGGCTTCCCCAGACAAACCAGATGAAAGACAAAAGACAACTACTACACCTGCTGCTCCCCCTCCGACAAGACCTGTCCAGAATGATACGGCTCCTGTGATACCGGAAAGAAAACGGGCTGCCCCTGTGGTAAAAGAATCCAACTTTACCATCCGGCGTACCACCGCCAGAAAGGAGTGGACAAAAACAGTAACAGCGGCGTCCAAACAGAAGAAAGGGGAGAAGCCATGAAGTTAAGACACCTTTTCTTTGCCTGTTCCGGCGTGTTCGTGATGATGTTCTCCCTGCTCCTTTTGGTGGTGATTGTCTTCTCGGATGAGGAAGACGGAGGAAGCGGCGGAAACCTTATCTATGGGGGCGTGAGCGTATCACAGGAAGTCCTCGCCCATAAGCCTATGCTGGAAAAGTATGCAAGGGAATATGGCATAGAGGAATACTTAAATGTGCTGCTCGCCATCATTCAGGTGGAATCTGGCGGCACGCTGGAAGACGTTATGCAGTCCTCGGAATCTCTGGGGCTTCCCCCGAACTCCCTTAGTACAGAGGAATCCATCAAACAGGGCTGCAAATATTTCTCGGAACTGCTCGCAGCGGCAGAAACAAAGGGCTGTGACTTAAACAGTGTGATTCAATCCTACAACTACGGCGGCGGTTTCCTAGACTATGTGGCAGGACGTGGGAAAAAATACACCTTTGAACTGGCAGAGAGCTTTGCAAGGGACAAATCCGGCGGAAAGAAAGTCACCTACACCAACCCTGTTGCCGTAGAGAAAAACGGGGGCTGGCGGTATTCCTATGGAAATATGTTCTATGTCCTCTTGGTATCGCAATACCTGACCGTGGCACAGTTTGATGATGAAACGGTACAGGCTATCATGGAGGAAGCCTTAAAGTATGAGGGCTGGACGTATGTGTACGGGGGCGATTCCCCCTCCACTTCCTTTGACTGTTCGGGACTGGTGCAGTGGTGCTATGGCAAGGCAGGAATCGCCCTGCCACGGACAGCACAGGAACAGTACAATGTGACGCAGCACATCCCCCTGTCCGAAGCAAAAGCAGGGGATTTGGTCTTTTTCCACTCCACCTACAACGCCGGAACCTACATCACCCATGTGGGGCTGTATGTGGGAAATAACCGGATGTACCATGCCGGAAATCCCATTGGTTACGCAGACCTGACAGGCTCCTACTGGCAACAGCACCTTGCCGGAGCCGGACGAATCAAACAATAAGAAAGGATGAACCGATATGATTCAGATTAGAAAAGAGGAAAACCAGAAAAAGCAGAAAGAAAAGAAACTGAAAGTCTACAAAGTCAATACCCATAAAAAAACCGTGATTGCCCTGTGGGTGCTGCTGGCAGTGAGCTTCCTGTTTGCCGTCTATAAGAATTTCACGGCAATAGACATTCATACTGTCCATGAAACCAAAGTAATTGAGGAAACCATCCTCGACACCCACAAGATAGAGAATTTTGTGGAGAATTTCGCAGAAGTCTACTATTCATGGGAACAGTCCGCCGCTTCCATTGACAACCGGACAAACGCTTTAAAAGGGTATCTCACCGGAGAGCTGCAAGCCCTGAATGTAGATACTGTCCGAAAGGACATCCCCGTATCGTCTGCCCTGACCGATTTTCAGATATGGGAAATCACAGAAGAAAAGGAGCAGCATTATCAAGTGACCTATACGGTGGAACAGCGTATCACAGAGGGAGAATCCAGTAAAACCGTCCGTTCCGCCTATCAGGTAACGGTCTATGTGGACGGCTCTGGAAACCTGACGATTATCCAAAACCCAACCATCACCAGCGTTCCCGTAAAATCCGGCTACACCCCAAAAGCAGTACAAAGTGACGGTACGGTGGATTCCATCACCACGGAGGAAATCAACGAATTTCTCACTACCTTTTTCAAGCTGTACCCTACGGCAACCGCAAAGGAGCTGACCTATTATGTAAATGAGGGTGTGCTGAAAACTGTGGGAAAAGAGTATATTTTCTCGGAACTGGTAAATCCGGTTTATAACCGAAACGGAAATCAGGTGACAGCTTCCCTTGCAGTAAAATATCTGGATAACCAGACCATGACAACACAGGTATCGCAGTTTGACCTTGTGCTGGAAAAGAACGGGGAAAACTGGAAGATTGTGAAATAGTTATAGAGAAACGTGCATTTCTCATTTGGAGATTTGCACGTTTCTCTTACAAAGTATTTAAAAGAAATTTTCGTTTAATCTTTATATTTTTGATTAGCTCCCAGCAGTAGTGTATCAATTGCTTCGGATAATTCTTTTCTTACTTTATCAGGATTTGAAAAGGCATATCTTAATTGTAATGTTGTATAACCATGAAGCATACCTGTTACCATGCTCAAAATTTCAGTGGTCTTATCTGGATTAAAGCCACATGAGCAAATAAGTGTTTTAAGTAAAGATAGATAATCATTAAAAATGATTGCTGTTTCCTCTGTTCCATTCCAACTAGCCCATTGAATTATTTCATACACACCGGGATGTTCAATCATATAATTAAGATATTCAACTGCCACTAATTTTAACGCTGAATCCCCTGTCTTACCGATTGCTGCACGAATCATTTTTTCATTCATAGTACGCATACCACTATGTGCTATCTCCCTAAGAAGTTCATCCAAACTTCCTATATGATTATATAAGGAGGGGGTACGAATCCCTAAATTTTCAGCAATAGCTTTCAAAGAAACATTATGAAGTCCATTTCTATCAGCCATATCAGAAGCAGTTTTTATAACTTCGGCTTTTGTAACTCGCATATTCATTTTCCTCTTTCTTCACATCATTTACTTCATTTTAAGTAATCAAATTAACGAAGTCAATAATTTGGTTAGAAAAAATGAACTCTTGTATTGACAAACAGTCTTATAATATTTAAAATTACTAATGTAATTAGTTTTTACACTATTTAAATTAGTTTGCGAAAGGAAATACAAATATGTGTACAAGATTTGTGTATAATGGAAAAGAAACCATTGTTGGGTTCAATTTTGATATTGACCTTTCTGAATGGGAACATACTGTAATTGCCGAAAAAGACCGTTTTTTTATAGGGATAAAAATGTCCGATAATAAGTACCACTCTTTTCACGGAATCAATAGAAATGGGAATGTTGGCACATTGTTGTATGTACATGGAAATGACAATGCACAATTTTGCGGTAATGAATCATGCTATACAATAGCTGATTTGACAGAAAATTTTATAAAAGGCAACCTCTCTTTTGATGATTCATTGGAAATAGTGAAAAAAAAGAAAATTACTTATGCTCCTGACACTACTATGCAGGCTATGTTTTCGGATAGAAATGGGCGTGTTCTCATTATTGAACCGGGGATTGGGTATCGCTTGGAAAAAGAAAAATATTCCTTAATAACAAATTACTCCATTTTAAAACCAGAATTGACTAATCCATATGTTTTATCTGGGGATAACAGATATGAAAAGGCAAAGGATTTACTGCAAGGATATGGAGAAAACTTCTCTATTTCCAACGCCTTTGATGTACTTAGGTCAGTACGTCAGGAAGGACTTTGGGCAACCAGAGTTTCTTTTATATATTCCGTTGCTAAAAATAAGGTATATTATGTGTTGAACAATGATTTCAAAAATATTGCAGAGTATCAATTCTAATATCACTGCAATTATAAGCAAAAGTGGAGGATTTACATTTCCCCCACTTCCTTAGATTTGACAATACCATCTGCCTATTGCAATTTTTATTTACTTTTCCATCAATATTTCAAACAACAATTTCTACTTCGACAATCAAGTTAATTTATGTTGTTTAACCTCTATTTCCTTTGTCTACTAAGACATTTAATTATTTACCATACATCTGTGATAATTTTTAATTTGCCTATTGACTTTAACGTTACGTCATAGTATATGATAAAACCAAAAGGAGGAACTAGAATTATGAAAATATCCGCTATCCGTTCTGACAAAGTTTATTCAAAAATTATGAATGCACCGTTAGACAAAAAAAATGACATTTATAGATATGAACTTATGAAGCCTTTTGAAAAAAAGTGGGCTTGTTATAGTGTTCCTATGAAAGCTCTAACGCCTAATGGATATGATGTAATTATGGCAAGCGAAATGCTTGGACATATCGCCCCAACCGCTGTTGACCAAAAGCAACAAAATAATATTAAGCTAATTTCTGATAATACACTCTGGGAAAAATGTGAGTTATCCATTCAGCAGTCGTTGAATTGCTTTGTTGAACACGGTGTTAATCTACCCATTAAAGAATATGCGTTTACAATTTTACTTGCAAATGCTAAAAATCCTTACATTATTTTAAATGATGGTTACTGTGGTGATGGTGGTATTCCAGGATATATTTTTTCTTGGTTACTACCTAATGAATACACTTTATCACATCTTCATGTAGCATTAGCACATGAAACTAATCACAACGTACGATTTCAATTTATTAAATGGAAGAATGACATCACTCTTGGTGAAATGATAGTCAATGAGGGATTGGCAGAAAACTTTGCAACATTTCTGTATGGTGAAGATAAAGCAGGCCCTTGGGTAACAAAAACTGGTATAGAAACCTTAAATGAATATATTAAGCCTATTATTCGGGACGGTTTAAATGTTCAAGGATTAGAAAATCTGAATGCATACCTTTATGGTGATGAAATGGCAGCATTACAAAACTATCCTCAGGTCGGATTACCCTATTGTTCCGGATATGCGTGTGGCTATCACTTGATTAAACACTACTTGCAAAAGACTGGAAAAAACATTGTCGAAGCAACTCTATTACCTGCAAAAGAAATTTTAAATGCTACGGAGGATTTTTGGAATGAATGAAAAAGCTAAAACAGTCCATGAAGTTGCTAAATTAACAGGTATTACTGCTCGAACACTACATTATTATGATGAAATTGGTTTATTAAAACCATCTATTATAACCGAAGCAAAATACCGTCAGTATACAGACGACGATTTAACTAGGCTTCAGGAAATTTTGTTTTTTAGAGAAGTTGGATTCGCCCTAAAAGAAATTAAGGAACTGCTGGATTCACCTCATTATGTTCGTTCAGAAGCATTAGAGCGTCATGTACTGATTTTGGAAGCTCAGAAAGAACGAATAGAAGCTTTGATTTCACTTGTAAAAGACACAATCAACGGAAATAAAGAAATTAAATTTTCTGCATTTTCAAATGCAAAAATACTTGAGTTACAATCGCAATTTCAAGAAGAAGTATTAGAACAATGGGGAAATACTGAAAGTTTCAGAGAATACAAGACTATGTTTTCTTCCCATTCAAAGCAAATACAAGAGAAAGAAATAGAATCTTTTTATTCAATGGCTCGCAATATTTTTGAAAAACTAGCTATGTATGAAAATAGTCCTGCGGAAAGTTCAGAAGTACAAGCAATAGTACATGAATGGCAACAATATATTTCTGAACACTTTTATGAATGTAATAAACAAATTTTATCTAATTTGGGAGTTCTCTATATTACAGATGAAAGATTTACCACTTTTATAAATAGATTTAGTAGTGGAAATCTTGCAGCTTTTTTTAATGAAGCAATACAAATTTTTTGCAGAGGTTCAGAATGAATATGATGGAGTGGGTTATTTGTCCTATATGCAACAATAAAACAAGGATTAAAATACGAAAAGATACACAGCTAAAAAACTTTCCGTTGTATTGTCCAAAATGTAAAAAAGAAAGTTTGATATGCGTAAATAATTTCAAAATAGAAATTATCAAAGAGCCAGACGCTTAGACGCAGAGCCGATAATTTATAAGCTATTACAGCTTATAGACTATCGGCTCATTTTAGTTTCAGTCCTATTCTTGCAGACAATAGAAGTTATTTATCTTCCATTTCCTTGTATTTGACAATACCATCCGCAACGCTTTCCATGATAACAAGGTCTGCGTCTGTAAAATTGTCAATTTTACTTTCAAGCTGTCTTCGTCTGCTGCTTTTTACCGGATTATCAGAGGACAAAAAGAACTCATCCACTGATACATTCAGCAGAGATACAAGGTCGTAAAGCACCTGTAAACTTGGGTGCTGCCCTTTATTCTCAATATTGGTTAAATAGCGTGGGTCAATTTCAATCATTGCTCCCACCTGTTCACGGGTCAAACCCTGTT
>OCSG01001343.1_pt1 | contig 15709 bp, 9 predicted proteins | sample 1538831 | NCBI WGS metagenome assembly OCSG01 (sample SAMN04571729, study PRJEB22368) | human gut metagenome | biome: human gut; material: stool | host: Homo sapiens | place: Luxembourg | collected 2012-09-20 | reverse complement strand
ACCCCGCCTTTGCTGCGGCATAAAACACACAAAAAGTGAAATTCTCCCGCCCCACGCGCCCCAAATCAGTGGTTTCGACTTGTTATCGCTGTTTTCCTAGGGCGCGTGTCCGCCCTTTTGGGCGGATACAGGGCGGCAACACGCCCTTCGGGGCGGGAGAGAAGGCAAGATGCGCCCCAAAAGGGCGCATACAATTCAGCCATGCGCCCTGTAAAATCAACACAGAAAGGTACTTTTGTGTGGTTTGGGGCGCGTGGGGCGCGTAAATTCAAGTTCTCGCACTTTTTTAGGCTGCTGCTTCGGGTCAGGAGCGGCAGGCCCTTACATATTTACCAGCCCACAGGGTGCAGCTCAACCGGAGCTGCACCGGGTCTGGAGAAGTGCAAAGGAGACATGCCTATGACGAATGTCCGCAAAAATTCCGCCAAACTGACCCGTGAGGACTTGAAAATCGCGCCCGAATCCCCTACAATGAAATTGTCCGAAACCCCTGCCGTAGAACCTTCTGACCAGACCAGCAAAACCGTCCGACACGCCCCGCTCGTTTACCGGGTGGAGGAGATCGCCCAACTGTTGGCGATCTCCAACCGTGCTGCGTACAATCTGTGCAACACCACGAAAGACTTCAAGGTGATCCGCCTCGGTACCAGCATCCGGGTAAGCAAGCAGAGCTTTGACGATTGGTTTGCTGCGGTCTGAGGGAGGGAATATCTATGGCATCTATTCTCAGGCGCGGAGATTCCTACTCCGTTCGTTTCAAATACAAAGACCATGCTGGCCGGATCTGTGAAGGCTGGGAGAGTTTCAAAACCAAGAAGGAAGCGCAAGACCGCAAGATCTCGGTAGAGAAAGAACTCTTGGACGGTACGTTCCTCATACCCGATGCAATGACGGTAGCGGAAATGCTGTACAAGTGGCTCCCCATCCAGTCCAGCAAGCACAAGTGGGCACCCAAAACCTACACCCACACGGTAGCCATGATTCAGAATCTTGTCGTGCCCTATCTCGGCAAGAAGCAGATTCAGAAGGTTCAGACGTATGACCTCGAACAGTTTTACGCCACGCTGAGCCGGACACCGCGCGGACTGTATAAGCAGGGTGTCAAGCAAACGCTCACCGACAAACAGAAGCGGCAGTTTCTGACGGGTGCTTCCATCCGGGAAGTCCACGCCATGCTCAAGACTGCTTTTTCCTATGCCGTTGAGTGGGGTCTGCTCCTCAAGTCACCGATTCCGAGAGAAGCCCCGAAATCGACCTCGGAAGAACGTGCCATCTGGGACGAAAAGACCATGCTTGCTGCGTTGCAGACCATGACCGACCCTACGCTCCACCTTGCTGTTCATCTGAGCATGATTCTCTCGCTGCGTGTCGGAGAGATCCTTGGCTTGCAGCCGGGAGACATCGACTTCGATGCAGCGGATGGACGTGGGACCATCACGGTCGGCAGGAGCTTACAGCGCACCGAAAAGGCTGCACTGGAAAAGACCGACCCGAATCAGATCTACCACATCTTCCCCGACCAGCGTGAGGGCAGCAGCTCCGCACTGGTGCTGAAGAAGCCGAAAACCAAGAAATCCAGCCGCACCCTTTATCTGACGAGACCCTTGAAAGAGGAACTGCTGGCTTGGCTGGAAAAGCTCCGTCAGGACGAGCTTGCCATGGATGGCAGATATCGCAACTGTGGCCAGCTCTTCCGCCTGCCCAACGGTATGCCTGTTGCCCCGGAAGCCCTTTCTAAATGGTACCGCACTTGGCGTGCAGAGCACCCGGAGTTTGAGAAGATCGTGTTCCACGGTCTGCGCCACTCCAGTGCCACTTACCAGTTGATTGAATCCGGCGGCAACATCAAGGCCGTGCAGGGCAACACCGGCCACGCCACCACGGGCATCCTGATGGACACCTACGCCCACACGCAGGACAAGCCCCGGTTGGAGCTGGCTGAGAAGCTGGAAGCAGACTTCTATTCACAGGACATCAGCTCCCCCAAATCCGGCTCTGTGCCGGTAAAAGAAAATCTGCCGGACAGCATCCAGATCACCCCGGAAGGGCTGCTGAAAGTTGTCCGACAGATGAACCCCGAGCAGCGGCGTGAGTTCACCCGCCTGCTGTTCGCCTGAAAAAAGTATGGAAAAAACGCTCACGATGCACAGAATGCAGACAATGCAAGGAAAAACACGGCTTTCCCGCCGGTGTGCAAAAAGTGTGCAAAAGTGTGCAGAGCCCCAGAAAAAGGAAAATCCCACGAGGAATCTTACGATTCTTCGTGGGATTTTGGTGCGCTCGAGGGAACTCGAATCCCTGGCCCTCTGATTAAAAGAGCCCACCGGGCAGAACACTCTGATTTTAGAAGTTTCGAGTTTACGTCATTTTTGTGCAAAGCATCGTGATTTTCTGTCCGGCAATTTCTGCACCCTTTGTCGTATTTTGCAAGTCAGAGTGCCCATTGCATCCCTTGAAACCGTGCAAAAACAGTGCAGAAACCGTGCACTTACTCTGGGACAAATAAAAAATGATGATTTTTGATCCATGACTTGGTGGCGATCTGAGTGACCACAAAGGTAAATTTGATACACGGAAAGAAGAATGCCCACTCGTCTGAGGAGTTCTCAGGGGAGTGGGCAGTTCTGCGCAGGCGGTTAATATAATTTCGATTATGATAATTCAAATTATATTAAGACATTCCATGGGCTGTAACAGCTTCACCGCTTGGTTTTCAAAAACCACCTGTTGATAGCGGTGTTACTTCTTCACAAATTGGTATACGCCATATTCTGGTGACGTCACCAATCCATGCTTGATAAGATTCTTGATAATAGAGGATGCACGAGATTTCTGAACGCCATATAGCTGTGCAACGTTTATGCTGCGGAACTGATATTGATACCGATATCTCTTGAAAAGTTCAAGCGTCCGCTCTTTTGTACTTGCAGTTAGTCTCGTGCCATTCAGCCTTTCGCAAAGTTCACTCACTTCTGCATCCGTACTCATTCCGTGGAGCACTGTAGAAGTTTCCACACTTTCCGCAGAGGTTTCCGCACTTTCCGCACCACTTGCCACACTTTCCATACTGATCTGTGCCGGAGTCGCTACACTTCTATTCGGCAGCGTAACGATAAAGAAATCTGAATCCGAGTAGAAGGTCGGCTTCTGGGTTACTTCCACATAAGAGTTCAGGATGCGGTCAATGCCGCTGCCACGGCGCTCCATAAAGCCAAGCCGCGAGAACACATCCGAGATCACCTGATTGCGCCGCATAGACGGAATATGCCGGATATCCATATCCTGCACCCTGCGGCCATTCATCATGCCGCCCGGTGAAGTGATCTCCAGCCGATCATCGAACACTTCCACATGAATCTCCGAACCAAGAATCTGATAATTCCGATGGATCAGCGCATTGACCAGCACCTCACGAACGGCCTTATACGGGTAATCACTGCGTTCTTCACGGGTCATACCACGGATGCTCCATGGGTTTTTGCTGTTGTTGCGAACAAAATCTTCCGCATTTTGCAGCAGCGTGATCAGACTTGCACCTTGAAATTCCTTATCATCCAGAGCATCTTCTTCAATGCTGCCCTTGTAGTTGCCTTTCCAGCGGGTGCAGAAAATACGGGATTGTTTCAGAACGCCCTGATCGCAGAGTAACAGGCCGCCATTCGTAATCTGTCCATCGTCTGTTACCAATCCTGCGGAGGGCAGGTCTTTTTCGAGGTCGAAATCCTCTTTTTTCAGATTCTTAAACGTTGCGGCCAACAGTGTAAAACTGACATCACCCACTCGATAAGAACTGGGCAGGGCATCAAAGGTCTGGTTCATACCTTGTAGGATCAGCTCGTTCAGTTCCCGTGAAGAGGCTTCTTCGGACTGGTCACCATGCCGCACATAGGCCGTATGGGAACCGTCAAAGGCATAATAATATGGATACGCCGGGCCGTCCTGTACTTCCAGATCAACGCAGGACTTGCCCTCTATTTCGACCTCCCGCACCCGATAGCGTGGTGTAGGGTCAATGCGGACTTTAATAAGTTCCGTCAATCTGCTCACCACAGCCTGCGGATTTTCCAATCCTACGACCTCACGCGGCTCATTCTTTACACCAAAAATCAGGTGTCCGCCCTCGGTATTGGCAAATGCCGACACGGATTTCAGCCAGCTGCGCGGCTTTTTCTCTTCAAGACGTTCCTTGTAATCAACATGAGAGGCTTCAATGTAATGGTCGAGGGGAAAAGGCATGGTATCACCTGCTCGCTTCTTAATCTTTAGCGTTTGTAAATTCATTATACCTTATTTGAAGGCCAAATTCAAAACTTTTTATCCGTTTAGTGCCTGCTGAGCTTTTTCTGCCTGAGCAACGATTGATTTTCCAACCTGATTAGAGTATCATTAAAATGAATTGTTGTATCTTGTCGTTGAAAGTTAATTTTCGCTTTAGTCAGTCGATTGCGGGGACTCTTCTATGAAAATTCTGGATAATATCAACCATACTGTTCGGGAAGATTTACAGGATACTATGCAGAAAGGGAGCCGCGTGTCCATTGCTGCGGCCTGTTTTTCCATTTATGCGTATCAGGAATTAAAGAAACAGTTGGAAGAAATCGCGGAACTTCGCTTTATTTTTACTTCACCGACCTTTGTGCAGGAAAACACGCCAAAAGAGCGGCGAGAGTTCTATATTCCGAAATTGACCCGTGAAAAGAGTCTTTACGGCACAGAATTTGAGGTTCGCTTGCGGAATGAACTCACCCAAAAAGCACTGGCGAAAGAATGTGCCGACTGGGTGCGACGGAAAGTAAAATTTCGTTCCAACGTCAGTGGAGAGCAAATGCCCGGTTTCATGACGGTTGGTGAAAGTTCCTATATGCCAATCAGTGGGTTTACAACGGTTGACCTTGGCTGTGAACGCGGAAACAACGCATACTACCCTGTTCAGCGAACCGAAGCCTTTGAAAACGGCCGTTACTTTTTGTCGCTGTTTGATGAAATCTGGAATGATTCTTCCCGACTTCAGGATGTTACAGACATTGTATTGCAAAGCATCAGCACAGCTTATCGAGAAAACAGCCCGGACTTTATCTATTTCTTCACCCTCTACAATATTTTCAGTGAATTTTTGGAGGATGTGTCAGAAGATAATCTTCCAAATGAAGCTACAGGCTTCAAGCAGAGTAAAATCTGGAATATGCTCTATGATTTTCAGCGAGATGCAGCGTTGGCCATTATCCACAAGCTGGAACAGTATAACGGCTGCATTCTTGCAGACAGCGTGGGCCTTGGCAAGACGTTCACTGCACTGGCTGTAATCAAGTACTATGAAAATCGCAACAAATCCGTTTTGGTACTTTGTCCCAAAAAGTTGGCAGCAAACTGGAACATCTATAAAGGCAACTACGTCAACAATCCACTGGTAGAAGACCGTTTCCGTTACGATGTGTTGTACCATACAGATTTGAGCCGTTCCGGCGGAACCTCTAACGGTATTGACCTTGCTGCACTTAACTGGGGGAACTTTGACCTTGTTGTGATTGACGAAAGCCACAATTTCCGCAATGGCAGTAATACCTCTACTGATGAGAAAGAAAACCGCTACACAAAATTGATGAACCGCGTGATTCGTTCTGGGGTGCGCACCAAGGTGCTGATGCTTTCGGCAACACCCGTAAATAATCGTTTTGTGGATTTGAAAAACCAACTTGCGCTTGCCTATGAGGGAGATGCCGGAAAAATCAATGAAAAGCTGAATACTTCGTCTCCGATTGATGAAATTTTCCGGCAGGCGCAAAAGGCTTTCAATACATGGAGCAAGCTTCCTGTCACAGAGCGTACCACAAATGCGCTGCTTGCGGCACTGGACTTCGATTTCTTTGAGGTGCTGGACAGTGTGACGATTGCACGTTCTCGCCGACATATCGAAAAATACTATAATATTTCTGATGTTGGTACTTTCCCGGAACGGTTGAAGCCGATCTCTGTGCAGCCGTGCCTGACAAGTCTTGATAATGCAATCAACTATCAGCAGATTTATAATGTACTGGATTCGCTGACGCTGCACATTTACACACCAACCAGCTTTATTCTGTCCTCTCGGATCTCCAAATACATCGACCCCAGCCAGCATGGAAAGGGACTGACGCAGGCAGGCCGTGAAGAGGGAATCCGCCGTCTGATGAGCATTAACCTGCTCAAACGGCTGGAAAGTTCTGTTTATGCGTTCCGGCTGACGATTGACCGAATCAGTAAACTGATTGAAGATACCATGCAATCGGTACGTTCCTATCAAAATGGCAGCCGTGTGCTGGAGCTGAACGACATTTCCGATGCAGCCGATTGGGATGATGATGACCAGAACAACGACATTTTTACAGTCGGCCGCAAAGTAAAGATTGATCTTGCGGATATGGATCATGTTTCGTGGCTGCATGATCTGGAAAAGGATGCTGAAAATCTGGAGCTTCTTTCCCTGATGGTGCAGGATATCACCCCTGCATACGATGCCAAGCTGCAAGAACTGATGCGCCTGATTGACGAAAAGCAAAGGCATCCCATCAATCCCGGCAACCGGAAAATCATTATTTTTACTGCGTTTTCAGATACTGCTGACTATCTGTATCAGAATGTTTCCGGCTATGTAAAGCAAGCGTTTAGGCTGAACACTGCCGAAATCACCGGTAGCGTGGATGGTAAAACAACCATTCCCAAACTCAGTGGTGATCTGAATACAGTTCTCACCTGCTTTTCGCCCATTTCCAAGCGGCGGGACAGCCTGCCGAACGCGAACCATGCGGATATTGATTTGTTGATCGCCACCGACTGCATTTCCGAAGGTCAGAACTTGCAGGATTGTGATTATCTGATCAACTATGATATTCACTGGAATCCTGTGCGCATTATCCAGCGTTTTGGCCGCATTGACCGCATCGGAAGCCAGAATCGCTGCATCCAGTTGGTCAACTTCTGGCCGGATGTGGATTTGGATGAGTACATCAACCTGAAGGGCCGCGTGGAAACCCGGATGAAGCTGACGGTCATGACTTCCACAGGGGATGATAACCTCATCAGCCCGGAAGAAAAAGGCGATTTGGAATATCGCAGCGCACAACTCAAACGGTTAAAAAATGAGGTAGTCGATCTGGAAGAAATGTCGGGCGGCATTTCCATCATGGACTTGGGTTTGAACGAGTTCCGGCTGGACTTGCTGGACTATATGAAGAAACACGATGATGTGGAGCATACGCCGCTTGGGATGCACGCAATTGTTGCATCTACGCCCGATGCCCCTCCGGGTGTGATCTTTGTTCTGAAAAACATCAACAATGAGATCAATGTGGATCAGCAAAACCGTCTGCATCCATTCTACATGGTTTATATTGGGCAGGACGGCTCGACTGTCTGCGATTATCTTTCTCCGAAAGAGCTGCTGGATCGTCTGCGGCTGCTCTGCAAAGGTAAAACCGAACCCGACCAGAGCCTTTGCCAACCGTTCAATCAGGCCACGGACGATGGAAAGAATATGTCTGCCTATTCTGAATTGCTGAGCGAGGCCATCCGTTCAATTCTGGATGCAAAGGAAGAAAGCGACATTGACAGTCTGTTCAAGATGGGCGGTACGACGGCCCTGCTTTCTTCGATTTCCGGGCTGGATGACTTTGAACTGATTTGCTTCCTTGTGGTACAATAAGAGGTGAGATCAATGCTGGGCTTTCCACCCTCCACGGAGTTTAACAAACGGATTCCGAAACAGAAGTTCTATGAAAACGCTGCCGTTCCAGCGGCAGTCAAGCGATTGTTTGCAGACCGGCTGCGCTGTATCTACTGGCGCAACAAGCTGGCAGTGTCCACCTTGAATCTCACTGCCGGAGAGCGGGTGACAGAGATCGAGATTTTCGAGCTGTGTCTGACCGGACAAAAACTGGATGAAGCTGTTCTGCGCCAAATCGACAGTGAAATCCCCTATCACATTCTGTTTGTTCTTTCTTATGAGAATAAGGTGCAGGCTTGGATCGGCTGTAAAGATACATCTGCGAACAGCAGTGCCAAGGTAAGCCGCTATCTGCATACAGACTGGATGCCAGAAACAGAATTGTCCCTTGCGATAAGCGGCCTGAACTTAGAGGCAGTTTACGATGGACTGGTGCGGCAGATTGCCCGATTGCAGGGTGAGAGCTGGAGTGCCGCATACAGCATTGCGGAGAACATCCAGCGCTCTGCGGAACGTGAAAAACTGCAAAAGCAGATTGCGGCATTGGAGAATAAGATTCGGAAAGAAAAACAGTTCAATCGTCAGGTGGAGATGAACGCAGAACTGAAACAACTAAAAAAGAATCTGGAGGATACCTGTAATGGCTGATTATACATTTTTGCAAAATAGCGATATGCAGGAAGCCCTGCAAAAGATGCTTTCACAGAGAACGCTTCCTGATTCTCTTACACATTTTCAAACGCCTTCCATGCCTGAAATTGAACCTGTTCCACTTCAAGAATATTTTGCAAAAACAGAAGAATATCAAAAGAGAAGTTTAGAGGTTCTCAAGTCAATTGAAGAAAACACGGCAAATTTATCTTCTATCGTTGATTTGATAAACCATTCTAATGAAAATCAGGACCAAATCATCGAGATATTTACTGACATTCTCTCTATCGCAAAAGCCAAGAACAAGGAAGAAGCAGATGGCCTGTTCAAAAATGTTTCCGAAAAAATCACAAGCACAACTGATACAGTAGATGCCATAATAAAACTTACGGGGTGGGCGACAACGGTATATAAAATTGTTGTTCCATTGCTTCAAAGCGGCGTATAAGCGCAATTTTAATGAGGTGTTTTATGAGCGATTTTTCTTCGGTTCATACCGCTGCCGAAATACCAGATATGCGGTCAACTATTGACGACATTAATAAAATTTTGCAAACCATTCCGTTTAATGAAGATGCGGCGCGCCAAAAGATTTATGAAATAAACGCAAAGCATCCAGATAATAAAATGATTTGGAACTTGTTTCATGCAAACATTCCTTCTGGGATTTCGATTCAACAAGCATCAAAAGAAAATCTATACCAAGATTTGCAGTGGAAAGAATTTTATCTTGAAGCGAAAATTCTTGGAAAGTCCGTTGATGAAATGCAAAAGGATTGGCAAAACAGGTGAAGCAGGGATATCTATTCGTTGAAGATAGCAGAAAGTGAGAATCCGAATGAACAAGCTGAAAATGCAGACCCCCAACCTGACAGCCCAGAACATTGATAAAATCGCCGCGCTCTTCCCCAACTGCATCACGGAAATGCTGGATGAGGAAAAGAGTACCCCCGACCACAAGGTTTACAAGCGCGGTATCAACTTTGAACTGCTGAAGCAGATTCTCTCGCCGGACGTTGTAGACGGGGATGAAGCATACGAGTTTACATGGGTGGGCAAAAAGGCATCCATTGTGGAAGCCAACAAGCCCATCCGCAAGACCCTGCGCCCCTGCCCGGAAGAAAGCAAGAACTGGGATGATACCGAGAATCTCTACATTGAGGGCGACAATCTGGAAGTGCTCAAGCTGTTACAGGAGAGTTATCTGGGCAAAGTCAAAATGATTTACATTGACCCGCCGTATAATACGGGAACGGATAATTTTGTTTATCCTGATGATTTTACTATGGAGACTTCTGAATATGAAGATGGTATAGGGCTACGAGATGATGACGGTAATAAACTTTTTAAAGAAAACACAAGATCCAACCCACGTTTTCATTCGGACTGGTGCTCTATGCTTTACGCCAGATTGCTGGTATCCCGAAATTTTCTTTCAGAAGATGGTGTGATTTTTATTTCCATTGATGATAATGAGGTCTCGGCACTAAAATCAATTTGCGATGAAATATTTGGCGCTTCTAATTTTGTTGCGGAACTAGTGTGGGAAAAGAAAAAGAAGGGGTCATTCCTTTCAAATTCCATCACGAATGTTAAAGAATACATCGTAGTATATTGCAAAGACGCCGATTCTTTTGAGGGTCTAATCGGCGAAATTAAGACAAACACAGAAACATATCCTTGTATAAATGCAGTTAATAAACGAGAGTTACGAACGATTCCTTCTGGCATTATCAGCAAATATAAAGAAAAAAATTTCTTTTTGCCTAAAGGAACTGAAATAAGTGATACGACCATGAGTATTGTCCTTCATTCTGATTTGGTTATAAAAAACAGTATGTTGGCACAAGACTTGGTTTTGGAAGGAAATTGGCGTTATTCGCAAAGTGCAATGACACAGTACGCAAAGAAGAAAGAGTTGTATATTACAAGAGACCTTTATTTGCGTAGAATTGTCAATGAAACACGATATAAAACCTTAAAAGATTGGTTGCCGCGAGTCGGAGATGATTCAGATGTATCGTATAATGCACCGATTGATTTGAATAATCTGAATCGTTCTGGATGGGGCTCAAACGAAGATGCAGACGAGGAATTGCGACTTATCTTTGGCGTTCAAAAAATACTTGATTATCCGAAACCGACACGATTGATTGAGAAGTTATTGGCATCATACAGAAATACAAAAGACTGTGTTTGTCTTGATTTCTTCTCGGGTTCAGCAACGACAGCAAATGCTGTTATGCAGTTGAACGCTAAAGATGGCGGCCACCGCAAGTTTATCATGGTACAGTTACCAGAGCCTTGTGACGAAGACGGTGAAGCTTATAAAGCGGGATATAAGAATATTTGCGAAATTGGTAAAGAACGTATTCGCAGAGCTGGCGAAAAAATCAAGCAGGAAGATGATTGCTGGAAGTGCGTTCCTCTGAACCGCATGGATGGCTCTAAGCCGGGCGATGATACCACTGCTAAAATTGTAAAAACGATTGACGCTGGAGATGGAAAGCCGCCGATTGAAATGGTGGATATCAGCAAGAATCCAGATGTAGGCTTCCGTGTTTTCAAGCTGGACGATACCAATATGAAGGATGTCTATTATTCTGCCGAAGAATACTCCCAGACCAACCTCGAAGATTTGGAAAGCAACATCAAAGAGGACCGCACCGACCTTGATTTGCTGTTTGGCTGTCTGCTGGATTGGGGACTGCCGCTGTCCATGCCGTATCGGTCTGAGAAAATCGACAACTGCACTGTCCATACCTACGCACCCGGCGATGCTGCGCTGAATGTTCCCGATGCCCTGATTGCCTGCTTTGACAGCAATGTGCCGGAAAATGTTATCAAGGAAATCGCCAAGCGCAAGCCGCGCCGTGCAGTGTTCCGGGATTCTTCCTTTGCCAGCAGCCCGGAAAAGATCAACGTGTTTGAAATTTTCAAGCTGTATGCGCCGGATACCGATGTCAAGGTGATTTGAGGGAGAACAGCAGATGAAACTTCAATTCAAACACCAGAAATTTCAGGCAGATGCCGCAAAAGCCGTGGTGGACGTCTTTGCAGGCCAGCCCTACCTGACTACGAATTACCGCATCGACAACGGCAGCGGCATTTACCAGACTGATATGGAAACAAGCTTCACAGGCTGGCGCAATGAACAGATTGTACCAGAGCTGAACGACAGTATTATTCTGGAGCACCTGCAAAAAATCCAGCGCACCAACCAGATTGAACCATCCAAGCAATTGGAGGGACACTATAACCTTACCATTGAGATGGAAACAGGTGTCGGCAAAACCTACACCTATATCAAGACCATGTATGAGCTGAACAAGCATTACGGCTGGAGTAAGTTTATCGTGGTCGTGCCCAGTGTTGCCATCCGTGAGGGTGTGTATAAATCGTTTGAGGTCACACAGGATCACTTTGCAGAAGAGTACGGCAAGAAGATCCGCTTCTTTATCTACAACTCCGCACAGTTGACGGAAATTGACCGCTTTGCCTCGGATAGTTCCATCAATGTCATGATCATCAATTCGCAGGCGTTCAATGCCAAAGGCAAAGATGCCCGCCGTATTTATATGAAGCTGGACGAGTTCCGTTCCCGTCGGCCCATTGACATTATTGCAAAGACGAACCCGATCCTGATTATTGATGAACCGCAGTCGGTGGAGGGCAAGCAGACCAAAGAGCGGATGAAAGAGTTCAACCCGATGATCACCCTGCGCTACTCGGCTACCCACCGTGCAGACAACATCTACAACATGGTCTACCGGCTGGATGCAATGGAAGCCTATAATAAGCGTCTGGTCAAGAAAATTGTGGTCAAAGGCATTACGGAATCCGGCAGTACCGCTACGGATGGGTTTGTCTATCTGGAAAGCATCAATCTTTCCAAGGCAGACCCTACGGCAACGATCCAGTTCGACTGCAAGGGAAAATCCGGCCTGCGCAAAGTAGCGCGCACCGTTGGGCTGAAATTCAACCTCTATGACCACTCCGGCAATCTGGACGAATATAAGGATGGCTATGTGGTGAAAGAGATTGATGGCCGTGACAACCACATTGAATTTCTGAATGGTGTCCGATTGTTTGCCGGAGATGTGGTCGGCAAGGTGGACGAGGACCAGCTGCGCCGCATTCAGATTCGGGAAACGATCCTTTCGCATCTTGAGCGGGAACGTCAGCTGTTCCACAAGGGCATTAAAGTGCTGAGCCTGTTCTTTATTGACGAGGTGGACAAGTACAAGTGCTACGATGCCGCAGGCCAGCCTTACAACGGCATTTATGCAGAGATGTTTGAGCAGGAGTACGAGGATATTGTCGGCCAGATGCAGCTTTCGCTGGGCGAGGATGATTACATCCGCTACCTGAAAGCAATTTCTGCACACGATACCCATGCGGGTTATTTTTCGGTGGATAAGAAAGGCCATTTTGTCAATCAGGTTGCAGGCGATGATAAGCGGGAGAAAACCTCCAATGACATCAGTGCCTATGACCTGATTATGAAAAACAAGGAGCTTCTTCTTGACCGTGACCCCAAGCGTTCCCCCGTGCGCTTTATCTTCTCGCACTCTGCCCTCCGGGAAGGATGGGATAACCCGAACGTGTTCCAGATCTGCACCCTGAAACAGAGCAGCAGTGAAGTCCGCAAACGGCAGGAGGTTGGCCGCGGCCTGCGTCTGTGTGTCAACCAGAACGGTGAACGTATGGATGCGAATGTTCTGGGCAACGATGTGCATAACATCAATATCCTGACTGTCATCGCCAGCGAAAGTTATGACAGCTTCGCCAAAGGCCTGCAAAGCGAACTGGCCGAAGCAGTTGCAAACCGCCCCAGAAAGGTGGATGCTGCCCTGTTTGTTGGCAGAGTTCTTACGGACGCAAACGGCAACGAACAGATCGTGGATGCAGACACCGCCGCTGCCATCTATTTTGATTTGGTCCAGAATGGCTATGTGGACCGCCATGGTGCGCTGACGGACAAGTACTATGCCGACCATGCAAACCATGCGGTGCAGGTGGCAGAAGAAGTTGCAGACTGTGCAGCATCGGTCATTGATTTGTTGGATTCTGTTTACAGCGATAAGGTCATGCTGCCTGAAAATGCACGTTCCAACAATGTGGAATTAAAAATCGACCCGGACAAGCTGGCCATGCCGGAGTTCAAGGCCCTTTGGAACAAAATCAGCCCGAAATCGGTTTATGTGGTGGATTTTGACACAGATGAACTAGTGCAAAAGTCCATTCGCTCGCTCAACCGCAATCTGAACGTATCAAAGATTTACTTCAAAGTAGAATCCGGTGAAATGACGGAGATCAAATCCAAGGATTCTCTGTTAGATGGCTCTGCTTTCGCAAAAGCGGATCAGCATAAATATGACCCACAGACCAAAATTCACGCCAGTCAGAGCGTCAAGTATGACCTGATTGGCAAGCTGGTGGCTGAAACCAAGCTGACCCGCAAGGCGATTGTACAGATTCTGGTTGGCATTGAAAAAGTGGTGTTCGATCAGTTCAAGGATAACCCGGAAGAGTTCATCCTAAAAGCAGCTGCCCTCATCAATGACGAAAAGGCAACGGCCATCATCCAGCATATCACCTACAATATTTTGGATGAACATTACGATACGGACATTTTCACTGAGCCGACTTTGAAGGGAAAACTCGGTACGAACGTCATGAAAGTACAGCGGCATCTGTATGACCATTTGATTTACGATTCTACTAATGAGCGTGATTTTGCCGCCGACCTTGATACGAACCGTGATGTGGCGGTCTATGTAAAACTGCCAGATGGATTCTATATTTCCACACCTGTTGGAAAATACAATCCCGACTGGGCGATTGCGTTCTATGAGGGCACAGTCAAGCACATCTACTTTGTTGCTGAAACCAAAGGCACACTGGATTCCATGAGGCTCAATCACATCACCCCGGTAGAACAGGCGAAAATTGATTGTGCCCGTGCACATTTCAAGGCACTGAACGATGAAAACGTGGTATACGATGTGGTGAGTGACTATCAGACATTGCTGAACGCAGTTATGAAATAATACGGTGCTGCTGTGCAGCATTCCCAGAAACGGTAAGGTTCTATTGTGAACTTTGCCGTTTTTCTTTTTGTCCAAAATTGTATTCCAAAACGGCCCTATAGATTCATATTAGTGTAAGGAGTTTTCCAAAGGAAATTTTAAAATCAGGTTGCCAAACACCCGTTTTAGAATGCTATAGATATAGGAGGTTGTTTGAAAAAGTGAAAAATTTCCGAATTTTCATAAGACCCCGTTTAAAAATACCCCTTTAAGTTTGTATAGGGTATAGGGACTACTTTTCAAAACAGTCCCACTCGTACTTTTGAAAACCCTCAACTTCTTACAAAATCACAGTGCACCTTGACAATAACATGATCGGCTGCAAGTTAATATGCTTTTTCGGAGAAGTGCCGCCACGACAAGAGCGCACCAAGAAGAAGCCATACGCCGGAGGAAATCGGGCAGGAACAGCTTGCGGGCAGACCGACACCGAAGAAGAACCGGGCAAGCTGGCAGAGAGGACTTCGCAAAGTTTTGTCTGTCAGGTTGTTCGGCGCAAGAGTGCAGAGAGGTGCGGGTCGCCTGCGGCGACCTCAAAAGGCCACTGGCCTTTTGAAGCACCGACCGAGCCGACAGGCGAGACCAGCTCTTTGCGCAGGTCAAGGGCGGCAGCCTTGCCCAGTGGATGTGATGCCCTGCGTCATATCCTACTGGGTATTATCTGGCGCATAGCGGGCGGCAGATTTGCAGCTTCGCTGCACTGCGTTGCCCCTACCCCGCGCACGGCGCTCTCTGCGTGACCCCAGAAAGGAGAGATGGTCGCTGAAACTGACCCGACACAATGGCCGCGCCGGAAAGCACGGCACTTATAACCCAAAGCACAATGACCGCAGTTTTGAAATTGCCAACAGCGAGCATATCGACCCGGAACGTGTCCAGCAAAACATCTATTGGGATCGCTACAACGGCATCCGCTCTGCTCTGCAGCCCAAGAGTGAGGAAAGTCTGGCTGACACTTTTGAAGAAGTTGAAAAGCTCTACTACAAACTCCATTACACCAACTTCACCGAAAAGCAGAATGAGCGCAACGCCAAAATCCGGCACACCGAGCGAAACCGCTCCACCGAAGATTTGCTCGCCAGCAAGAAAACCTGCCCCGAAGAAAGCATCTATCAGCTTGGGACGCTGGAGAGCCACGCTTCACCCAAAGAACTTTTTCAAATCGCCACAGAATTTATGGACGAGTTCCACGAGCGTTTCGGCAAACACGTCCACATTCTGGATTGGGCGTTACATCTGGATGAGGGAACGCCGCACATCCACGAAC